>ERZ772969.996-NODE-996-length-24024-cov-3.247987_pt1 | contig 24024 bp, 15 predicted proteins | sample MGYA00511676_ERZ772969 | MGnify/ENA primary metagenome ERZ772969 (study PRJEB29015, sample SAMEA2737651) | human gut metagenome | biome: human gut; feature: human-associated habitat; material: faeces | place: China | collected 2012 ... | reverse complement strand
TCACCCACCGTCAAGCATGCGACGCTGAAATACTATCTCAACGAAAAAATCAATCCGATCGCACCGCATATCACCGACGAAGGTGCGTCCACCGTGGCCAACACCATCGACAAGACCTTCGCGAAAACAATGGCGCAGGTCGGACTCGACCTTGCCGCAAACATGCTGCAGTATTCGCAAAGCCCACAGATGACGCAATACATGACGAATCTGACGTCGAACATCGACGGCATGGTATCCACCATCTCAGGGGCGCAAGCGCAGGTGAACGCCTACTCGACGCTGTTGGGTTCGGCCGACAGCGTGATCACCTCCACGGACAAGCTGCTCACCTCCACGCGCAAAGCCGGCAAACAGGCGCGCAAAACCTTGAAACAGAGCGGAACCAGCACCTCGACACTCACCGATGCCTGCACCAACGTAACCGATGCCGTCAATCAGGCTTTGCAACAGGCGGTTTCGGCGCTGGACGACATCGCAGACAAAGTCGGCACCGCCTTCGACCAGCTCGACAAGGATGCGACAGGCGCCGCGAAAACACTGCAGGACCTATCATCGCAGGTATCAAGCAGTGCGAACGTATACGGCAATTACATCGCGCAGCTGGAGAAGATGCGTTCGGCAGCCGAAGGATTGCCGGACGGCGACTCGAAACAGGCCTTGCTGAACGCCATCGACAAGCAGATCGCGGCATTGCAGGCCGCACAACAGGATACGCAGGATCTGGCTACGGCGCTCGCCGCCGCCTCGAAACAGGTTGCCGCCGACAGCGGCGACATTCAGCGGGATCGACAGCAGATCCTCAACCGGATCACGACGGCAAAACGGTCGATCAGTACCGTGCAAAACGACTATGAGCAGAACGTCAAACCCAAACTGGACGATTTGTCGGCATCGGTACAAACGCTCGTCACGCAGACCGGTACCGTGATCAGCGGACTGGATGCCGTCACCGGTGACGTCGGATCAATGGCCGGTAACATCGGCGCGAATGTGGCTGCCGTACGCAAGACGCTAGGCAGCGTATCGGCCTCGTTGGGCGAATCGGCCGGCAAGCTGTCCGATCTGAGCGCAAAGTTCAAACAGGCCGTACAGGCCGGAGACAGTAGCGCAATCGCATCGCTTACGTCGAGCGATACCGACGCCGTCGCGACGTTGCTGTCCGCACCGGTGGCGCTCGACCGTGTACCGATCTACCCGATCGCCAATTACGGATCGGCCATGGCGCCGTTCTACACGGTGCTGTCCATCTGGGTGGGCGCCATCATTCTGGTGGCCATCATGAAGGTGGCCGTATCCGATCGTGAAAAGGCGCACGTGCTCGGGTTGGGGAACTCGTTGCCGCTTCGCGCCCGTAACCGTGAAATTCCGGGTAACGCGGCGACGTTCGGGTTGCGATTGCATCACGAATATTTCGGCCGACTGGGCATCTTCGCACTGCTGGCGCTGCTGCAAGGCACCATCGTATGCTTGGGCGACATGTACTTTCTCGGCGTGCAGGCCGAGCATCCGCTGCAGTTCCTGGCCGTGGGATGGTTGTGCGCGGTGGTTTTCTCGAACATCGTGTACACGTTGACCGTGTCGTTCGGCGATATCGGCAAGGCATTGGCCGTGGTGCTGCTGGTGATGCAGGTAGCCGGTTCAGGCGGCACGTTCCCCATCCAGACGCTGCCGAAGTTCTTCCAGATCTGCTACCCGTTCCTGCCGTTCCCGCACGCCATCGACGCGATGCATGCGGCCATGGCCGGCTCATATGGTCTTGAGTATTGGATTGATCTTGGTGCGCTCGCGCTGTTCCTGCTGCCGTCGTTGCTGCTTGGACTGGTATTGCGTCGGCCGGTGATCCGCCTCAACAACTGGGTGCTGCGGAGGCTTGAATCCACGCATGTGATGTAGACGGTTCCGTTTGCGCTTGGCGATGGCGTGTCTGTAAGAGCATGCCCGCGATGGTATGAACGACTGGCCGTATGATGGGTGATATGACTATCACGCTCATCGATGAGGCGCATTACGACGCCGAAATGGACGCTAAGGTGCTTCCGGCGCTGCAAGCCTGCCTGACGGAAGGGCGTATGAAGCCGGCGACGCACGACAGCGACGGCAAGGCGTTGCCTACGCTCGATAATCCCGGCACGTTGCACTATTGCTGCTACGACGTTCGAAAATTCAACGAATCGCGCGGAGGCAGGTCGGCGGGACCGTTCCGCGGAGCGGTCGTCATCTCCCACGGTTTCACCGAATTCGGACGCAAATACAGCGAGATGGTGTGGTACTTCCTGCTCGCAGGCTATTCCGTATGCGTATTCGAGCATCGCGGTCACGGCCATTCCGCGCATGACATGAGCAATCCGAGTTTGGTCTGGATCGATGACTGGCGTCGATATGTAGCTGATTTCGCAACATTCGCCAGCACCGTCGGACGCGAGTATGCAATGGGTCGGCCGCTCGACCTGTACTGCCATTCCATGGGCGGCGGCATTGGCGCGGCCGTGCTGGAACGTTATCCGAGTCTATTCGACAAGGCGGTGCTGTCCGCACCGATGATCGCACCGGCGGTCGGTATGCCGACGTGGGTCGCGCGCATCGTCGTCGGCGGTATTTGCGCACTGGGATTCGGCAAAAGCCGAGTGTTCGGGCATGCCGACTTTTCCGACAATCTCAATCTGGACGATTATCGCGGCGCGTCCGAAGCGCGCATCCGCTGGTTCCACAAGCAACGGCTCGCCGACGAATGCTGTTGGACCAATGCGGCGACCTTCGAGTGGGCGAATCAGGCCATGGCGCTATCCCGTGCGGTGCTCAAACCCGACATGTGCGGTGCCATTGAGACGCCGACGCTGCTCTTCCAGGCCGGGCTTGACGTGTGGGTGCTCAACGGTCCGCAGGACGAGTTCATCGAACGTGTGCGCGAAGGCGGCGGTTCCATAGAGAAGGTGCGCTACGACCAGTCGTTGCACGAGATTTTCTCCATGCCGAACGACGTGGTCGGTCCGTATCTGAAGCGAATCCTCGATTTCCTTGGCGCGCACGACGTAGGCTTGTAGGAGTGGCTTGCGGCGGGCTTGTGCTTTGCGGTCGCGTGGCTTTTTGTGGCTGCGGACTCCGTTGCTTGAGACCGACTTGAGACCGACTTGAGACCGACTTGAGACCGCAGCCACAGAGGCACAGTTGTAGTGCCACCGCCGTAGGGCTGCGGCCACAATCATGGTGGGACTCAGGCGTTGAACACGTACCGGTCGAGCCGATCGAACGCTTCCTTGACCCGACTCAACGGCAGTGCGAGATTCACGCGAATCGAGTACGGCTGTTTGAACATGACGCCATCCTGCCAGCACACGCCCACGTCCCAGCCGCGTTTTTCGAGTTCCTGCAACGAAACGCCGTGCGCCTGACACCATTCGGAGCAGTCGAGAAACAGCATGTACGTGCCCTCCGGCTTGGCGCATGAGACTCCGTCGAAATGATTGGCGATGAAATCGCACCCGTAGTCCACATTGCCGGTCAGAACCTCGCGCAGCTCGTCAAGCCACGCATACCCCTCCGGCTGGTAGGCGCCGATCAGCGCGTGCATCGACAGCACGTTCATCTCGTTATAGTGCGATTTCGAGCTCTTCGCGCCGATACGGTCGCGCAGATACTTGTTGTAGATGATGTGATAGCTGCCGATCAGCCCCGCCAGGTTGAACGTCTTGCTTGGCGCGTAAAAGGCGGCGGTACGGTTGCGCGCATCCTCACTGACCGACTGCGTCGGAATGTGCTGGTGATTGCCGAGCGTCAGATCGGACCAGATCTCATCGGAAATGACCAGGCAGTCGTTGCGGCGATAGACCTCCATCGCCTGCTCGATCTCCCAACGCTCCCACACGCGGCCGCACGGGTTATGCGGGCTGCAGAACACGGCGACATGGATGTTGTTCTCCTTGATTTTGCGGTCCATGTCGTCGAAATCCATACGCCATACGCCGTCCGCGTCGCGCGTGAGCGGGCTATGCACGATGCGGTATCCGTTGTTCTCGATACTCATCGTGAAGCCGATATAGGTCGGGCTGTGCAACAGGACCGCATCGCCGGGCGCGGCGAACGCGGTGAGCGCGGAAATCACGCCACCAAGCACGCCGTTCTCATAGCCGATGGCCTCGCGGGTCAGTCCCGTCACGCCGTTGCGCGTGGACTGCCAGCGGATGATCGCGTCGAAATACTCGTCGGTTGGACTGAAATAGCCGTATGCCGGGTGTTTGGCGCGTTCGATGATCGCTTCCGGGACGGTCGGAACGGTCGGGAAGTTCATGTCGGCAATCCACATCGGAATCACGTCGAACCCTTCCTTCGGCGGATCCGGCGAGAAGCCGAGCTGTCCCAGCCCGTCGACCGCAATCGAATCTTTGCCATGACGGTCCATGATGGACGTGAAATCGTAAGTCATACCGTGCCTTTCGCAAACATTGCCGGAGGGGAGACCTTCATCCTAATACGGTCACGTTTCACCATCGAGTCCAGCAGACGGCGCGATAGAATCAGGCCGGAACGTTTCGAAAGGTAAGGGGTGGTTATGGGAGTGGATAATGTCTGAACGAACTTTCGAACTGACTCCTCGGAAACTGGCCATCGGCACAATCATGACGGTGACCGGGGCCGTATTATGGGGCGTCAACGGCACCGTATCGAAGATCCTCATGGACTCATATCGCGTCGACCCCACGTGGGTGGCATGCGTGCGCGAAATCGTGGCCGGACTGCTGTTCCTTGTCTGTGCGGGGGTCGCGACGCCGAAATTGCTTGGCGGCATGCTGCGCGAACGCAAAAACTATCCGATGCTGGTCATTGTGGCATTGTCGAGCGTGCTGGTGATTCAGGTTGGCTATCTGCAGGCGATTCACTGGACCAATGCCGGCACCACAACCGTATTGCAAAGCCTGAGCCTTCTATTCGTGTTGCTGTACGTGTGCGTGCATGGCAGACGGTTGCCGACCGTCATCGAAACGATTGGCGTGATACTTGCGGTAATCGGCACCGTGCTGATTGCCACCGGCGGCAATCTGTCGTCGATTTCCCTGCCGCTGCCCGGCCTGGCTTGGGGGCTGGCCAACGCACTCGGCAATGCCGCGATGGCGATCATTCCGCTTGCGCTGATTGCACGATGGGGAGCCTTTTCGGTGAATGGCGTGGCATTCCTGATTTCCGGATTCGTGCTGGTGCCGTTCGTGCGGCCATGGGCCCACATGCCGCAGTTGGATGCCCGTGGCTGGCTGATGTTGGGTTTTCTGGTGGTGATCGGCACGTTCGCGGCGTGTGGACTGTATATGGGCGGCGTTGCGATTATCGGCTCGATGCGTGGCATTCTCATCGGTACCATTGAGCCGGTGGTGGCTACGGTCACCGCCGTAACATGGACCGGTGCGGCATTCTCGCCCGCCGACCTGGTCGGTCTGGTGCTGATCATCCTCATGGTGTTTCTGGTGCGGTAAGCTTTCCCGGTCTTCTGACTCCGCTCCTCCGTCTGGTTCTTCTGGTTCGTCCTCTTGTCTGGTTCGTCCGATCTTCCCACCCCTCTGTTTGTCCGATTCTGGTGAATCAGACAAACAAGCAGTACTGCGCATCCTCTGTTTGTCCGAAAATCCAGAATCGGACAAACAGAGTGGAGCAACCGTGCTCCAGTTGTCCGAAAATCCCGAATCAGCCATGCGCGAGGCAGTCGCGTAGTGCCATGTGTCCGATTCTGGAGAATCGGACATTCGCTGGGTGCTTAAGGTGCTCCATGTGTCCGAATCTCCAGAATCGGACACATGGCATGGAGGATGGGGGAGCTGCTTCGGCTCATGACCTACTTGGTGTAGACGGAGATACGCTCACCGACATGCTTGCCGGATTCAGCTTCGTCTACCATGGCGATGGCGTAATCGGCATAGCTGATGAAGCTTTTCCCTTCGGCATTGGTGGTGAATTCCTCGCCGGCCAGCCCGTAGGATCCGGTACGTTCACCCTCGGCTTGGAAGTCGGCGGCGGGGCTGACGTAGGTCCACTTCACGTCGTCGCGGTTGCGCAACAGATTGAGGGCGGCGACATGTGCTGCGGAGACCGGTTTGTAGGCGTCAAGGAACTCCGGAGTGTCCTCAAGGGCCTTGGTGTGTTCTTTGTTTACAAACAGGCTGCCTGCACCTCCAACAACGATCAGTCGGATGTCGGTGCCGGAAAGCAGGTCGGCGAGATGACCGGCGGCCTGTGCGATCTGTGGCAGGGTGTCCGGGGACCAGGTGCCGAAGGCGTCGATGACTACATCGAATCCGGCAAGATCCGCCATGGTCAGATTGAACACGTCTTTGATGATGGCGTTCGGGGCTGTGGTTCTGTTCTCGCCTCGTACGACTGCGGTCACATCATAGCCGCGACTCATGGCCTCCTTGACAATGAGTCGTCCGGCTTTGCCATTTGCTGCGACTACTGCGATCTTCATGGTGATTCCTTTCGTGTTTGCGGCCCTTCAAAGGAAGGGTAACTGCCGACCGGAAGGTCAGGCGGAGAAAGATTCCTCTCTATTGGGTGTTCCCGGTGGAAATCTTCCGTTTTTCGCTTACATGATGTACTGTATTTCCATACAGAAAATAATGGAAGAAGGCACAAATTAGTTCTGTAGTTACCTATAGGGAACTTTTATTGTGATTACTGGATTTTATGGAAAGGATAATTTTAGATGGAACGTGAATTACCGGCGTGTCCCGTTGAAACAACGTTGCTGATGATTTCCGATAAGTGGAAGGTGCTGATTTTGCGTGATTTGCTCGATGGCACCAAGCGATTCAGTGAATTACGTCGCTCGGTCGGCAATGTTTCGCAGAAGGTGCTTACCGCGAATCTGCGACAGATGGAACGTGATGGGCTGGTGCACCGCGAGGTCTATCCGGAGGTGCCGCCGCGTGTGGAATATTCGCTGACCGAAACCGGGGTGAGTCTCAAGCCGGTCATCAAGGCTATGAAAGACTGGGGAATTCACTATAAGGCCACATGCGAAGCATGAGTTTGTCCGTTTCTGCCGAATCGGACATTTCTGGAGCGAAAAGTGGATTTGTTTGTCCGATTCACCAGATTCGGACAAACGGTTGAGTGGGATGCTGCCTATGCGAAGTGATAGATAGCCAGTTAGGGGGTATGTAACACAACCGGCAGCACTTCAATGTCGGCGAATGAACCCCGTACTCAAACATCCGTTTTGACTCAATGACTCTCAAGCATGTTCAACGACGCTTATTGTTGTTATATTTTTCGGTATATTTTCGGGGTTTAATCAGAAAACGAAGAACCCTGGAACATTGCAATTCCAACGTTCCAGGGTTCTAATCCCGTGGTGCGAGCGGGGGGAGTTGAACCCCCACGAGCATACACTCACTGCCACCTGAAGACAGCGCGTCTACCATTCCGCCACGCTCGCAGACAATGGACTAATTTACACCCGTATTGGTATTTGTCCAATGCCGGCGTGTCGTGTTGCCGCCTCCATGGGGAAATACATGAGGAGTGAGGAAACTGGCGTTCTGAGTCAGGCTGATGCAGGCCGGTGCGGCATTTGGTTGTCCGATTCACCAGAATCGGACAACCAAGACGTCAAAGTACAATGCGGCACAGCGCATCGGCCGATCCCAGATCGCAATCACCCAGCGTATTTCCGTTCTTCCGGTTTGGGCATTAACCCCTCGATCCGTTCGCGTAGAAGCGGGCCAGCGTCTCATCGCGGAATTCGTCGAAATAGCCGCCATCAATCGAAGCGCGGATGTCGTCAAGCAACTTGACGAAGAAATGCTCGTTGTGAATTGTAGCCAGCGTGAATCCGTTGAATTCGCGGGCACGCAGGGCATGATCCACGTAGGCACGCGAATAGTGCGTGCAGGTATAGCAGGTGCAGCCCTCCTCAAGCGGCCCGAAATCGTGTTTGAACTGCGCCCGTTTGATGTTATAGCGGCCCGAACGCGTGAAAATCGCGCCATTGCGGCCGCAACGTGCCGGCGCCACGCAATCGAACGTGTCGCCGCCATTCTCAACGCACGCGAAGATGTCATCGACGGCGGCGATGCCGAGCACATGGCGCGGTCGGCTTTCGGGCATCGCATCACAGATCCAGGCGCAGGTGTCGCCGATAATACGCTTCTCGATCGCGCCGCCGATACCGACGCCATCGAAATCAAGCGAGGCGATCTGCTCGGCCGCATGACGGCGCAGATCCTCATAATTCGCGCCCTGTACCACGCCATACAGCGCCTGATATGGCTTGCCGAGACGCTCCTCGGTAAGCCGCTGATGCTCGGCTACGCACCGCTGCGCCCAACGATAGGTACGCTCCACGGAACGCTCCTGGTAGCCACGCGTATTCATCAACGTGGTCAGTTCGTCGAAGGCGAACATGATGTCGGCGCCGATTTTGTGCTGGATGCCCATGGAGATCTCGGCGGAGAAGCGGTGCAGAGAGCCGTTGAGCGGTGACTTGAACGTCACGCCATCCTCGTCTACGAATGCGAGGCGTTCCTTGCCTTCGGCGATCACTTCATCGGATTTCATGCCGGTTACGTCCATGGCGAGGGTCTTCTTGAAACCCGCACCGAGCGACAGCACTTGGAACCCGCCGGAATCGGTGAAGGTCGGACCGTTCCAGTTCATGAATTTCGCGAGTCCGCCGGCCTCATCGAGCACTTGCTCACCTGGCCGCTCATAGAGATGGAAGGCGTTTGACAGCAGGCACTGCGCGCCGAGATCCTTCATGGTCTCCGGCAATACGGCCTTCATCGCGGCCTGCGTGGCTACCGGCACGAACGCCGGCGTATGGATGTCTCCATGCGGGGTGTGGATGATGCCGGTACGTCCATAACGCGCGCCGCCGCGGCCTTTGCCGTCGGCCGCATCCGGCAGTCGAGTGATTTGCTCAAAGGAGAATGCGCGGCGGTCTCCGGGTTTGCCCGGCTCGGCTCCGCGCGGATGCTCGACGAGATTCGATTCAGTAAGGCTTGTCATGCGTTTCACTTTAGGCGATAGCGCCGATTGCGTCGGATGGAAAGAGTGTTCGGCCCATACGGGATGGGTGACGGGCCGGATGGATTGCGCAAGAGGCGAAAAATCACCGTTTGCAGGTGCGATGAAGACGTTCCGATAAGGATGGAAGCGGCTGTTCGCCGATGCAGACGATCAATTCGAGTAGTACTTTCAACAAACATTCAGGAAATTTCCAGAGCGGGTATCTTTACTCTTAGATAGCAGTTCGAGCGGCACGATTGCTGAACATGTGAAATGCCGCGAGACGAATAAGGAGCAAGAATGGCTGAAGATAACAACGACCAGAATGTCGTGCAGCCGCAAAACAACGCACAACAGGCCGTACCGACGCAACCGGCCGACGCCGCGACCGACAATGCCGAGACCTCCGTGACCGAACCGATTGCAGTGCACGACGCCGGCGAACAGCCGACCACTACCCTGCCTTCCGTGAATGCCGCGGATTCGGAAATCGCCCCGGATTATGCATCCGCCGCCGGCGAAAGCACCGTGGTTTCCGGCGGCTCGTCTACGGGCGGCCAGTCGATTGCCGGCGCTTCCGCGCAATCGCAGTATCGTCCGGCGCCGGAATACGGTGCCTACGGAACGGTGCCGCCGCAGCCGACGAACGGAACGAATGCCGCGCAGCCGCAGTATGGTCAGCCTGCACACAGTGCGCAGACATCGCAGATGCCGCCGCAGAACAACCGCAATCCCTTCTTCGGCAATCCATATGTGAATCCGCAGAATGAGCAGCATGATTCGCGCGGCAGCAATCCGTTCACCGCTCCGCAGGGAGGTGCGAACGTTCCACCGAACACCCCGAACAACGGCAATCCGTTCAATCCATTCGGCAATGCGGGCAATCCGCAGAATCCGGCGGTCAAGACCCGACCGAAGACCGCTGGCAACGTGGTCGTGGCCGTGGTCGCCGCGCTGGTTGCCGCCGTGCTCTGCCTCGGCGTCGGCTATGCGGCCATCACCAATGGTTGGGTGCATGTGCCTACATCGAGCTCGATGACCAGCATCAGCTCCAACCAGTCCGGTTCCGGTTCGGCCAAGGCCAAGAGCGGTGAGGCCGTTGATTGGACGGCGGTAGCCAAGGAAGTGTCCAACTCCGTGGTCTCCATCCAGACCGTGACCAGCGAGGGCACCGCCAAGGGTTCCGGCGCGATCGTCAGCGACAAGGGCTACATCGTTACCAATAACCATGTGATTTCCGGTGCGCAGCAGATTCAGGTCACGCTCGCCAACGGCACCATCTATTCCGCGCAGGTCGTCGGCACCGATACCACCACCGATTTGGCGGTCATCAAGCTTGACAATCCGCCGAGCGACCTCAAAGCCGTGGAATTCGCCGATTCCGACGACCTTGCCGTCGGCGAGGCCGTGATGGCCATCGGCAATCCGCTCGGCTACGACGACACCGCCACCACCGGTATCGTCTCCGCGCTCAACCGCCCGGTGACCGTGACCGATGACAACAACAACGCCATCGTCACCAACGCCGTGCAGATCGACGCCGCAATCAACCCGGGCAACTCCGGCGGCCCGACCTTCAACGCGGCCGGTCAGGTAATCGGTATCAACTCGTCCATCGCCTCCACCGCAAGCTCTTCCAGCTCGGCGGGTTCCATCGGCATCGGTTTCGCGATTCCGTCGAACCTCGTCAAGCGTGTGGCCAATGAGATCATCGAAAACGGTTCCGTGCAGCACGTGGCGCTCGGCATCACCATCAAGAGCTCCACGGTCGAAGCCGACGGTGTGACCCGTGGCTGCGCCCAGGTGCAGTCCGTGGTCGACGGCGGTCCGGCTTCCAAGGCCGGCGTGAAGGCGGGCGACTCCATCGTGGCCTTCAACGGCAAGGCTGTGAACAACAACTACTCGCTGCTCGGTTACGTGCGTGCCTCCGCCATGAACGACAAGGTGACGCTGACCATCGTGCGCGATGGCCACACCATGGATCTCGAAGTGACGCTGAATCAGGAGGAATCCAGCAGCAGCTCATCCAACAAGCAGGAACAGAACGAGCAGAACAATGGCGGCAACGGTCAAGACCAGCAGGGCAACGGCCAGAACGGTGACGGCGGCGGATTCACCGATCCGTTCGGCCTGTGGTAAACCGGATCAGCAAGTCGGGGCGTAAACCCCCGACAAGCCCAAGGCGAACGTGATAATCATCGAAAAGCCTTGTAACGCCAAGCGAAACGGGACTGTGTGAGCAATCGCACAGTCCCGTTTCACATGCCGTGCGGCCAAGTCCCCCTGAAGACCTGTTACCCTTAAAACGAAGGTCGTTGAAGCGGCCGGATAATTGAACATTCCAGTAATCTTTTTACGCCGTGTATCGAGGCATTCCACGTTCGGACAGTGCCGCCGATGGGTTAACAAGGCGTGAATGCATCAGCCTTGGACCGGTATTCCGACCTGTACGTCCTCGGCTGGTATACGAGCGTAAGGAGATTCGATGCGTAGAGTCATCAATCTTTGCAAGCAGGTTCCACTCCTGCCGATCACCATCCTTGCCGCCATCCCGCTGGCCATGCTGGGCACGTGGCGACCATGGGGCACGCGTTCCGTATTCGCCATGCTGTTTGGCTGGGATTCGGTCAATCCCGGTGTCGGGCAGTGGCTGGTGATTGCGCTGGTGCTATACACGATTATCGTCACCGTGCTTGGCATGATCGACGATGTGCGGCATGGTCACGTCGGCGTCGATCTGTTGGCCGTCATCGCCATCGCCTCGACGCTCGCCGTTCAGGAGTATTGGGCCGCTTGGGCCGTGGTGCTGATGATCTCTTCCGGTGAGGCGATTGAGGAATTCGCACAGTCGAAAGCCGAAAGCAACCTGACGGCGCTGATCGAGGCCGCGCCGAGGACTGCGCACGTAGTGAAACTGCCGGGTATGCGTGGACATGTGCATGCGTCCGGCACCGAACATGCCTCGGATATTTCGGAGGACGGCTTCCGTCGCGCCGTCACAATGTCCGATTCTGCAGAATCGGACATGCAGGCCGTACGATTTGCCTCCCAGATGTCCGATTCTGCAGAATCGGACACAGGAGCGCCGAAGGCTTACGACGCTTCCGGAGAGCATTTCACCACGATTTCCGTGGACGACGTCAAGTTGGGCGACGTACTGTTGGTGCTGCCGGGCGAGACGGTTCCGGTTGATGGCGAGCTACTGTCGGGTGCGGCCACGCTGGACCTGAGCAACATCAACGGCGAGCCGCTACCGCGCGAAATCTACGCAGGGGCACGCGTCATGTCGGGAGCCGTCAACGGCTCGACAACGCTGACCATGCGTGCCACACAGCTTGCTCACGATTCGCAGTATCAGAAGATTCTGGAGCTTGTCTCGTCCGCGCAGGACTCACGGCCGGCCGTCGTGAAAACCGCCGACGTGCTTGCAGTGCCGTTTACCGTTCTTTCGCTTGCGATTGCGGTGCTCGCATGGATCATTGCCGGCACTCCATTGCGATTCGCGCAGGTGCTGGTGTTGGCCACGCCTTGTCCGTTGCTGATTGCGGCTCCGGTCGCGTATGTTGCCGGAACGGGACGGCTCGCCAAGGCGGGAATCCTTATCAAAGCGCAGGACGTGCTTGAAAACCTAGGCCGTGTGACGCATATCTTCTTCGACAAAACCGGTACGTTGACCGTTAAACAGCCGCAGGTCGTGCGTGTCGAGAAGCCGTTCGACGTGAGGTCCCCATTCGATGACGATCACATTCTCATGATGGCCGGCGTGGTGGAGGGGTACTCCGTGCACATTTTGTCGAAGGGCATCGCGGCGGCCGGACAGCGAGCCATGCATGATTTGTATGCGCGGTATGCGGCAGGGCAGCGGCTGTGCGCGGAACGGAATCTTCCGGGGCATGGGCGCGACTACCCGGTGGTGAACAACATTGTGGAGGATGCCGGCAAAGGCGTGTCCGGCGAGGTGAACGGGCACAAGGTGCGCGTGGGGCGCTATGCCTATGCCACGGCCGACGAGTTCGGCTTTTCGCCAGTGGTCCATGTGTCCGATTCTGGTGAATCGGACAAACGTGGCACCTCCACTACCCTCCAGATGTCCGATTCACCAGAATCGGACATGCAGGGGGTACGGAATGCGGGTGTACTGTCCGATTCACCAGAATCGGACAAACGGGCGGTGAAAGGCAGGTTGGATGTGAACTCGCGGTTCGCGCCGCTTGAACCGGATGAGATGGCCGCGTACGTGGCGCTTGACGGGCAACTGGCTGCACGCATCGTGTTGCGTGATGTGCCGCGCAAGAACGCGAAGAACGCCTTGGCCCGACTGCGCGAGCTTGGTGTCGGGAAACTGTCCATGCTGACCGGCGACAAAGCGGCTTCCGCGCGAATCATCGCCGAGGAGGTCGGCATTGATGACGTCCATTCCGAACTGTTCCCTGAAGACAAAGTGCGTGCGGTCAAGGATGCTTCCGAAGCTACGCGCCGGCATCGGACGTGGTGGGATGGCTTCACGGGCGAATCCCGAATTCATCAGGTGACCATGATGGTTGGCGACGGTGTGAACGATGCGCCGGTGCTCGCGGCCGCCGACATCGGCATGGCCATGACCGATGGTACGTCGACCGCGGCTTCCGAATCCGCTCAGGTCGTAATCATGAACGACGACATCGCTTCCGTGCCGCGTGCCATCGTCATCGCCCGTCGTACTAAGAAGGTGATGCTGCAGGCGGTGCTCGTGGGTCTCGGTCTTGCCGTCATCGGCATGATTGCCGCCGCGTTCAACCTGATTCCGGTGGTGGTCGGTGCGTTTATGCAGGAAGGCATTGATGTGGTGAGCATACTGTGGGCCCTCACTGCTTTGTGGGATAGGGAGTGAGCGTGCGGATTCGCCTTGGTGGTAGAGGCTGTTCTTGCGTCTTTCCCAAGATATTTGGGATTGGATGCGATGATGAACCGTGCACGATTCCCAGGAATGTGATTTCCTGAAAGTCGTGCACGGATTTTCCTTGAAAAAAGTGCCGGGACTCACCTTCAAAGACATTTAGGGGGTATCGGTTGAGTGATAAACCGAGCACGACTCTCGAAAAGACCATTTTCCTGAAAGTCGTGCGCGATTACGTGATGCGGCCTCTATCCGTATATCCCAACAAATCCCTATAGTCCCATGGCCCTACAGCGAACTGGGTGAGATTTCGCCGGCGATGGGTCGCTTCATCCATTCGCCGAAGTCCGATCCGGTCACGCCTTGCGACAGTAGGAACATGATTTTCGCGTAGGCGGCCTCCAGCGTCATGTCACCCGATCCGATGGCCCCGGCGCGAGCGATCGCATCGCCCGTCTCATAATGGCCGAGCAGCACTTCCGCCTGCTGACATTGCGATGCGATGATAACCGGTACGCCGTCATGCAGCACGTCGGCGATCACGTCGGTCAGGCCTGGCTCGTCGCTGGGCACATTACCCACGCCATATGCGCGTAACAGTACCGCCTCCGGCCGCGGTGTGAGCATGGCGTCCAGTCGTGCCGCAGAAATGCCCGGTACCATGTCGATTACGGCCACGTCATGGCGCTCGTACGGTTTCGGTGACCGCCAGCCACATCCGACCGCTGCGGAATCGTCCGCATACCAGTGCCAAGGCGTGCCGGTGCGTGCCAGCGGTCCGGTGGACGGCGCCGAAAACCCTTCGAACGCCCAGCTCGATGACTTGCTTACACGATTGCCGGCAAACAGATGATGCCCGAAGAACAGTCCCACGCCATGGAATCGTCCGCTCATGGCCGCGTTCAACGCACCGGTCACATTGGCGGTGGCATCCGACTCGATTTTGCCGAGCGGATGCTGCGAGCCCGTGAAGATCACCGGCTTGCCGAATTCAGTCAGCGCGTACGACAGGGCCGCGCTGGAATAGCTCATCGTATCGGTGCCGTGCAACACCACGAACGCGTCGGCGTCGGCGGCATGCGTGCGCAAATCGTCGATTATCGTCTGCCAATTGTCGGGTGTCGCATTCGACGAATCAATCAGCGGATCAAGTTCGGTGAACGAAAACAGGCCGGAGTCCATATGCGCATCCTCAAGCAGACGGAACAGCCATCCACGGGTGTCGGCGCCCGGAATCAGGCCATTCGGCGAGTCGATCATCCCGATTGTGCCACCGGTATAGGTGATGTGAATGCGCATTGCCTTCCTCCTTATCGAAAAATCGATGCGCCGGGTGGGCGGCCTGTATGTTCCGCCGCCCACTTTACTGTCTTGTCCGATATCGTGAGCGGCTACTTGCCCGGCGTTTGCGTGGTTTCCAGCACGTCGGCCACGCCGTTGCCGTTGTCGTCGAGCATCTCGTCCATCAGATCGCCGTTGATGCGACCGCGTACGTAGAACCAGCCCACCACCATGGCGATGATGACCACCACGAACATGGCGAGTGTCCAACGGCCGGCAGCGCTGGTGAGATTCGACAGCACGACCACCGCGAAGAACAGCAGGGAGATGTAGTTGGTGTACGGTGCGCCCGGCATGCGATATTCCGGTCGCGTTTCCTCGCCGGTTTTCGCCTTCTTGAGGAATGCGAGATGCGTCACAAGAATGCACGCCCAGGTGCCGGCGATGCCGATACCAGCCAGATTCATGACGATTTCGAACGCGTCGGATGGCAGTACCGCGTTAAGTGCCACGCCGACCAGTCCCAGCGTGGAGGTGATGATGATGCCGCCATACGGCACGTGATGCTTGTTCATGCGTGCCGCGAATTTCGGTCCGGATCCGGCCACGGCCAGCGAACGCAGGGTGCGTCCGGTGGAATACAGGCCTGCGTTGAGCGAGGAAAGCGCCGCGGTCAGGACTACGACCTGGATCACGTCGCCGGCATGCGGAATGCCAATGCCGGAGAAGAACGTGACGAACGGCGATTCGTTGGAGGAGTAGGCGGTATACGGCAGCACGAGTGCCATGAGCACCACGGAACCCACGTAGAACACGAAGATGCGGATGATCATCGAATTGATGGCCTTCGGCAGCACTTTCTCGGCGTCCTTGGCTTCGCCGGCGGCCACACCGACCATTTCGGTGCCGCCGAACGCGAATACGACGCCCAAAGTCAGGGCGAATACCGGTGCGATGCCCATCGGGAACAGGCCTCCGTTATCGGTGATGTTGGCGATGCCGGCGTGGGCGTCGCCAACCGGGGCGCCCGTTACGATGGCCCAGATGGCGATGAGCATGAACGCGACGATGGTGGCCACCTTGATGGCCGCGAACCAGAATTCCGCCTCACCGAACATTTTCACGCTCAGCATGTTCAGCACGAACACCAACGCCAGCGCGATCAGTGCCAGTAGCCATTGCGGCACGCCTTGGAACGCCTTCCAGTAGTGGAAGTACACGGCTACGGCGGTGATGTCGGCCATGACGGTCACGGACCAGTCCAGGAAGAACAGCCATCCGGTCACGTACGCGCCCTTCTCACCGAGGAATTCGCGTGCGTAGGAGACGAATGCGCCGGATGACGGGCGGCGGATTGCCAGCTCGCCTAACGCGCGCACCATCAGGAACGCGAAGATGCCGCATACGGCGTAGGCGATTGCCAGTCCTGCGCCGCCCTGCGACAGTCGGCCGCCCGCGCCCAGAAACAGACCGGTGCCGATGGATCCGCCGATGGCGATCATCTGGATATGACGTGGCTTCAGGTCCTTGGCATAGCCTGCGTCGCTTTTGTCTTGTTTGACTGCGCTGTGCGATGTTGCGTCGCTCACTGTTGCTTGCTCTTTCTCTGTGTTGTAGGTCCCATGCATGCGTGCCGTATGAGGGCGGTGGCATTCGTCAAACGTTTTTAGTCTGATGGATAGGCACATGAATTAACAGGCACATTATAAGGACGGCGTGCAACTGAGCGAGATCCGGTTGCATCCGTGCCACGACAGCGGCGCCGTGAGCCGTTCGGGCCGTGTAATGCGGCTGGCCCCTGCCTGCCATGCCCATATCGGATGTGCTTAAATTGGTGCATCAGAGAGAAGCTGCATGGCGGTGGGAGACTGATATGGGGAATGAGATGCTGGCCGGTGCCGTGGGGGAGGCAAGGCCGGGCGAGACGAAACGGTTCGGAACCGGAATGAGGGGTTGGGTCCGCCGTCGTTGGCGTCCCATCACGTTCATCGCGTACGTCGTCGTGATCGTATGCGTGATGGCGTTCCATGAGCCGTGGTTCGATGAGGCGCAGTCATGGCTCATCGCACGCGATGCGTCATTCCGCGATATCCTGCTGCTGCGCCCGCATTACGAGGGGCATCCGCCGCTATGGTGGCTGATGCTGGCGATTCCCGCGAAGCTCGGGGTGCCATATGAGATCGGTCTGAAAGGTGTGCAGTTGGTCTGCGCCGCGGTCATGGCATGGTTGCTGGTGTTCCGCTCGCCCTTCCCCCCGCTGGTCGCGGTCCTGCTGCCGTTCACATATTTTCCATGCTTCCAATATGGCGTCACCTCCCGTCCGTACGCGCTGATGTGCGCCGCCATATTCCTGGTGGCCGACTGCTGGAAGGGCCGCGACCGGCATCCGTGGCGCTTGACGTTGAGTCTGCTGCTGCTCTGCTGCACCAGTAGCTACGGCATCGTTCTGGCATGCGCGGTGGCGTTGGTGTGGGTCGCCCGCGTGCTACTGCAGGCGCGGTCCCTCCGCGCCCTGATCGCCGATTCCGGACGATTCGTCGCTTGGCTGACGCTGATGGCCGTGGGCCTTATGCTGGCCGCATGCATCCTGCCATATCCCGACACCTTCGGCGTGACCCCCGGCACGAACGGCAATTCACCCATTCTGCAGTTCCTGATGTTCTGGCTGGTATTGCCGTCCGAAAGCATGTTCACGTCGTTCGCAGGCGATGTCTCGCTGCATGGCATGAGGATGGACGTCCTCCCGATTGCGGTGTGCGTGGTACTGTCGGCGTTGATCTGGGCCGCGCTGGTCCGTCTTGCGCGCAGACGCGGCGACCTTGATATTCTGCTGCTGCCGTATGCGCTATTCGCGCTGTGTGCGGCGAAGTATTTCAGCCTGCATCATCTGGGCATCATGTTTGCGCTGTTCGTCGCGGATTGGTGGATGCTTGTCCGTGACCGTCCGCTTGATGCGGACGATGCGCCGGAACGTCTACGCCGATTCGTGAAGACACGGTTCGAGAAAACCGCCGAAACCCGGCGCTGGAGTCCCGCTGTCATGCGTGACTGCGTGATCGTGGCGTTGCTGTTGCCAAGCCTGTTGTGGAACGTCGCCGCCATCACCTGTGACCTGCGCTACGACTATTCGGGCGCACGGGCCATGGCGGCATTCGTCAAGCGCAACGGGCTCGAGCATGACCGTTGGGTGTCGCTCTGGCGCTACTATCCCGAAACCACCTGGCCGGACGGAAGCCATACGCCGCGCCAGGAAGATACGCACCGTTACAGCTGGGCGGCAATCGCCGCCGACCCGTACTTCGACCACGGCCTACTGGACTGTACCTATCGCGGCCGTTCCTACGAACCGAACCAGGTGCCGACGGCGTCGCGGATGAATCGGGAAATCGCGGCCTGTGCCGCCAATGGCGAACCTGAATTCGTGATCGGAGACACCGATTTTCCGGATTACTATTTCAAGCGCCTCGGATACCGTATGCGCGACTATCGCAAGATCACGATTGCGACGAAGCGCACGCCGTGGAAGAACTGGACCACCACCGCCGACATCACGGCGTATGTGCGCGTGGATGTGTTGCGCGATCTGCGTTCGTGACACCCCGCCATTCCGGACTACGTCAGGAAGGGAGAGCTTGGCAGAGAGCCATCCAAGCATCCATTCCCCCGGCAAATCGACCCTTTTGCGTTTCGACGGTTTGCGTTAGGCTAGAGCGCGTGACTGAGACTAATGAACTTCGTATTGCTGTTATCGGCGCCGGCCCCGCAGGCGTCTACTCCTCCGACATCTTCCTGCGCCAACTGGGCAAGCTCGGCGACGAACTCGGCTTGGGCACCAAGGCCCGCATCGACCTGTTCGAAAAGCTGCCCGTACCGTTCGGCCTGGTGCGCTACGGCGTGGCCCCCGATCATCCTTCCATCAAGTTCATCGCCAGCGCGCTCGAGAAGACGCTCGACAACCCCGACATCCACCTGTACTGCGACGTGGAATTCGGCAAGGACGTGACGCTTGACGAACTGCTCGAACGCTACGACGCCGTGCTGTTCGCCACCGGTGCAGTGGAAGACAAGCCGCTCGGACTGCCGGGAGCCGATCTTGACGGCGTGTACGGTGCCGCCAAGTTCGTGGAATGGTATGACGGCTATCCGACCGGCGCTCGCGAATGGCCGCTCGAAGCCGAAGAAGTCGCCGTAATCGGCGGTGGCAACGTGGCCATGGACGTGGCGCGCGAGCTCATGCGCAACGCCGACGATCTGAAGGAACGTACCGACATTCCGGACAACGTGTACGAAGGCATCAAGGGCAACAAGGCCAAGGTGCTGCACCTGTTCATCCGCCGTGGCGTGGCCCAGGCCAAGTTCTCCGTGCAGGAGCTGCGTGAGATGGAAAAGCTGCCGGGCGTGCAGCTGATCATCAACGAGGACGACTTCGATCTGGATGACGACACCATCGAGGAGGCCGGCAAGGACAAGCTCACCCGCCAGATGGTCGAAGAACTGTTCACCATCCGTGAGATGGCCGAAGACATGGAAGACGACGGCGACACGGACTTCGAAGGCAATCCGGCCGACCGCAAGTACTATGTGCATTTCAACTCCGCGCCGGTCGAAGTGCTGGGCGAGGATGGCAAGGTCGTCGGCATCCGTGTGGAGAAGACCGAGACTTCAGCGGATGGCAGGATGAGCCGCACCGGCGAATTCGAGGAATACCCGGTGCAGGCCGTGTACCATGCAATCGGCTACAAGCCGGCCACCGCGCCGGGCATTGCCTATGACGAGCGCCGTGCGCACCTGGCCAATGCCCATAGTGATGGCCGTATCACCACGGCTGCCGAAGCCGGTGAGGATGTTGAGGTGCGTGAGCGCCTGTATGCCACCGGTTGGGCCAAGCGCGGTCCGGTGGGCCTGATCGGCTCCACCAAGTCCGACGCGCTGCTGATCGTCACCAACATGCTGGAGGATTTGTCCAAGGCCGCCGAGGGCGGACGCGTGGCCGCCGATCGCGATCCGGAATCCATTGACCGCCTGCTTGCGGAACGTGGCGTCAAGCCGATCGACTTCGCTGGCTGGAAGAAGGTCGATGCCTTCGAGCGTGCCGAGGGTGCGAAGGAAGGCCGCGAGCATAAGAAGGTCATCGAACCCGAGCAGATGCGCGCTCTGGCCCACGCCTGATTCCCACAGCCCCTTTCCCCAGCCCCTCGAGCAGAGAGCTCGAGGGGCTGCTCGTATGATGCTTCGATGCGCTGGGAGGGCGGCTTCACCGCATGTTTCGGCTCCCAGAAAAACCCAAGGTGTGCGTAAGGCCACGATAACTTTTCGGTCATAGCGTTACGCACTACAGGGGAATCATACGAAAACGGAGTGTCATGGGATTCGGCGATCGTAGAAATCACGTGTGGAAAACAGGTCGAATGTACATGCGTAGGCGCGTCACCGTGGCTGTGACCGGCATCGCGGCGGCAGCCGCACTGTCTGTCGCCTTTGGTACGGGAGCGGCTGGTTTGCAGGGCCTTGGCTCATCCGCATCCGAGGGAGGTGGAAAGAGCGCCTCTTCCAGCGGACAAGCCTCCTCAACATCACAAACCGATGCATCCGACAGTCCGACGCAGTCCGCGATGAACGGCATCGACGCACTTGATGGCAGCGCAACGATCTCAACTTCCGGCTTCACGCTCGACACCGACTCGCAACTGGCCATCGAATCGCAGATAACCAATTTCGAATCCGCGGGATATACCGCATCCTTCGTGCTGGTCGACATCAATACCGGCCGTGCAATCTCCTACAATGCGGATGCGCAGGTCTATTCGGCGTCCGCAATCAAAGCGCCGTTCATCATGGCACTCGCCTCGACGGGCACCATCGATCTGAACGCGGTATACCAAGCGGGCGATACGCAGAACGCAACGACGAAACGGAACATCGACCAGGTGCTGACCGTCTCCGACAATACCGCTTACAGCTGGCTGGTCGACACGTATGGCACCGACGCCTTCGATTCATGGGCGGCACAAGCCGACACCACCGTGCAGATGGCCGGCTATGGTTACGTGACCACTTGTGCGCGGGACATGGCGAAGCTGTGGACGCAGGGTTATGGATTCCTGTTCGCACAGCAGACGTCCGGGGCCGCCGATGTTTCCGACGATGCGCTGCAGTGGTTGTCGGGCGATATGACGGATTCACTCAACTCCAATATTCATCGGGCGCTCGGCGACTCAACCACGGTGTATACGAAAGCTGGATGGATCAGTGGCGAAGGCGACCTGTATGCATTGAATGACGGCGGAATCGTGTCGTCGTCATCCGGTGCGTACGTGCTCAGCGTGATGACGGACGCATGCGGACGCAACGACTTACTCACCGAGCTGGTTGACGTATTGGATTCGGTGCATTCCGGCGCCATGCTGGCGTAGGGCGATTCGCAATCGCACGCTTTGCGCGCACCTGATATGTTGCGCCGGTCGGTGGCGGGGTGCGGACCCGATAAGGCGCCCAGCATGTATCCAGCAAAATATCAGGCTGCATCTTTACGCTTGGGCCCTATGAACGGCAAATTGCGGGTGCATGGCCATTGCAATGGCTTGAAGACAACGCTGCTTTTCGCGTTGATGTGGGGCGTCATCATGCTGATTTGGTGGGCTACGGGTGGTAGTCAGCGCACGCTTGGCGTCTACATTCTCATCGGTCTTGGCTCGACTTTCGTCTCGTACTGGTTTTCCGACAAACTGGCCATCGCGTCGATGGGTGCGCGGGCCGTCAGCGAGCAGGAGGCGCCGATGCTGTACAAAATCGTGCGCGAACTGTCCGCAAAGGCGGGCAAGCCGATGCCGCGCATCTACATTGCGCCGACCATGAGCCCCAACGCCTTCGCGACCGGCCGTAACGAACGGCATGCCGCCGTCTGCTGCACGCAGGGCATTCTGCAGATGCTCAACGAGCGTGAGATTCGCGGCGTACTCGGCCACGAACTCATGCATGTGTACAATCACGATATTCTGACCTCCGCAATCGCATCCGCCATGGCCACGGTGATTTCGTATCTCGGCTATTCGCTCATGTATTTCGGAGGTGGCTCGTCGCGAGACGATCGCGACGGCTCGTCCAGCAGCGGACTCGGGTTGCTCGGCGTGCTGCTGAGTGCGATCCTTGCGCCGATTGCCGCCTCTTTGATTCAGATGGTGATTTCGCGCACGCGCGAATACGATGCCGATGAGGACGGTTCGATGCTGACTGGCGATCCCGAAGCGCTCGCCTCCGCATTGAATAAGATTTCGTACGGTGCCGAGGCCGCGCCGATGCGCAAGACCGCAGGCACGCAGTCGGTGGCCGCGATGATGATCGCCAATCCGTTCTCCACAGAAGGCTTCTCCCGCCTGTTTTCCACGCACCCGCCGACCGCCGACCGCATTTCGCGACTTATGCAGATGAGCCAGGAGATGAAGGCGCAGGGCGTGCAGTCCGGATATGCGTCCGATGGGTATGTGCAGGGCGGGTATTCGCAGAGTGGATACGTGCAAGGCGGGTATTCGCAAGGACCGTTCCGCAGCTGACTGGCGGATTTGGACGGCGGATTTAACTGGCGGATTTAACTGGCGGATGCTCGTGCGGTGCGGGTACAGCGCTCGTGTGGCGGAGCCGCTCAACGGACTCGACTGACGGATCTGGCTGGCGGGCGGTTATGTGGGCGCGTGCGGCGCGGGTCGGTAATCCGTATATCGGGAACCGCGTCTGTGGAGCCGTGCGCGACGTGCTAAACTTAACCTCCGTGCCCAAAAGGCACTTTTTGCGGATGTAGTTCATCGGTAGAACGAAAGCTTCCCAAGCTTTAAAGGCGGGTTCGACTCCCGTCATCCGCTCCACGATTTCTCCAACTTCAGGATTATTCCAACAGCATAGCCAGAGAAGCCGATTGAAGGCTAAGGTGTATGTATGGATATGCTTGAAGCGATGCGTTCACGGCACACCGTACGTGCCTATACCAACAAGCCGATACCTGACGACATCGTATCGTTGCTTACTAGGCGCGTTGCGCATGACAATCAAAAATATGGCACGGCCATCACTCTACGAACCGAAGACACAACTGCGTTCGGCCCCATCTTCAAACTGATACGTGCCAAAGGTGTGCGTAATTTCCTCATCATGTCCGCGAATCTGCGTGAGGGGGAGGACCCTCGAGAACTGGACGAACGACTGGGATATGCGGGCGCCGATCTCATGTTGTACGCGCAAACCTTGGGTCTCAATACCTGGTGGGCGGGCGGTACCTACAGTCGTAAGATTGTGGACAAAATGGCGGAAGGCAACCGGACCATCGCCGTCATCGCCATCGGATACGGAGCGGAGCAAGGCGAGCCTCACCAATCCAAATCCGCTTCCGAAGTCTGCAAATACGACGGTAAGGCCCCTGCATGGTTCACGGACGGTGTGAAAGCGGCACTGCTTGCACCGACGGCATTCAACAAACAGGACTTTTTCATCGAAGGACACGGGCGGATCGTGTCCGTTCGTCTGACCAACGAGACGTCATACTCCGGAGCTGATCTGGGTCTGGTCAAATACCATTTCTCACTAGGGGCGGGAGCCGATAATTTCGGCTGGGCCTGACTGGGGCTGGAGCCGACCAGAGTGCTGGGCTTAGGTGGGAGCACTTGGCTTAGCCGGGCACTCGGGACCAAGCTGGGGCCAACGACCGTTGCCTTGAGTTCTGGTTTGTCCGATTCTGGTGAATCAGCCATCCGGAGGGCAAAAGTATGGGCATGTTTGTCCGATTCTGGAGAATCGGACAAACAGGGTGTGCCAAAACGTACACGGATGGCTGATTCACCAGAATCGGACAAACGAAAGGCGAGCGTACGCCGCCGCAACTACCG
>ERZ772969.984-NODE-984-length-24290-cov-4.585022_pt1 | contig 24290 bp, 27 predicted proteins | sample MGYA00511676_ERZ772969 | MGnify/ENA primary metagenome ERZ772969 (study PRJEB29015, sample SAMEA2737651) | human gut metagenome | biome: human gut; feature: human-associated habitat; material: faeces | place: China | collected 2012 ... | reverse complement strand
AGCGGAGCAGATGTAAGCGTTGGAAGTTGCAGATATCTGCTTAATCAGCAGACACTAATTAGTAATTGGACATCTTTTGGAATACTTTCGATACTATTACCATCCATTTCTATATCCTTCCCACAATTATCGCAATGGATAGCTACATGCCATCTAAATATTCCATCATGAATACACTCTCCTACATTCATACGAATCGGGGCTCCACATTCACATTTATCCATTAATTCCATCCTCTCATTTCTTTATAGCGTTTTATAGTTTCATAAAATATCCTTTCCTTTTCTGTTCCCATCGGATGGTGGATCACCCTAGCCTCTTGGACACGGCTCGGCAGAGCCAGACGAAAAACATTATCGTTTTACTGAAAATGGCTCATAGTTATCACATACATACTTTCTAACTTTTTGTTTTTCTTCTTCTGTAACTATTTTTGAAAAGTCAAAATTTGTTCCCACAATCGTAAAAAATTGTTTAAATCTCTCGTTTTTTTCTACAATGTCTTTCATTTGATTACACCAAGGATAATCAAAATTTAATTTAAGAGGCTTTTGCTTTACATACTTCCTCTCTTGTTTCCATAATTCTCTTTTATGTTCAAGTTTCAACCAGCCTAAAATTTCTGTAGAAATTGTTATAAATTTATCATATTCACAATCGTTTCCGTCCTTTGCAATCATACTAATATCCCTCGTAGACAAAAAATTAATAATATCTTTGATTAATTGCTCCATTTTAATCCCTTCTTTCCTTGCATCTGTTTTGCTAAGTATTATACGGATTATATACTTCTCTATCGTAATTTGAAAAAATGTGTACTAACATATCATCTATAGTAGAGTAGTCAACCTCACTTCCTGTAACAATTTGGTATTGACGTTCATAAAAATATGCCCTTTTTTCCCAAAACCATCTTGATACTCCCTTTATGCCAAACCCATTTATGTAATCCAGCGCGTGAGTTCCTTCATGAACTAAATCGCTAAATAATCTCTCGCAATCTTCATCCCAGTAAAAGCAAATCTTTTCGATTCCTTTCTCTCCCCTACTCCTGCTCCAAATATGTACGTTTGATCACGCCGCAAATGACTCCAAAGCCACCCAGAACAACAGCATATCCCACGAAAAACTTTATGATAAAAGCCGTCGAGTCCGTCTGGAACAAAATTTTTTCCTCCCCGTTTCTGTGCAGCACGATTTTTTTCATTCCTAAAAATGAAGAATATTCCAGATTTGTCCGGTTCTGTCTGCGTGCCGCTTCCAATGTGACAGAATGGCTCTTGATATTTAATCTCTCCCAATATATATCCTGTTTGCTGCTTTCCCGCAGCGTTCCGTCCGGCTCATAGACATACGCGTTGTCTGACCTGTTTGGAAAGATATAGATTCCCTCCTGCAAATACATGGAGTAGGTATCTGCAATATTTTCAACAGAAAAAATTCTCATAAGAGCTCCGTTCCCGTCAAACACCATGATGTCCTTGTCCTCCGTACCGATGACAATATGCTCCTCATCACTCCAGCCATATCCCTCAATGTCATCCGCCGCCAACGTGTAAAAGACAGGATAAAAAACCAGAAGCAATAAAAATCCCATCAGACGGATGACCTTATAATATTTTTGATAATATGCTCTCTTATCCATGCAGCCCCTCCTCCGGCTCTATGCCGCTTCCCGATAGACACAGTCCGTTGTTTGAAGCAATCGTATCTCCTATCACAGACAGCTCACACCCGGAAAGGATTCCATCCACATATCCTTCCGCAAAAACTCATTTATCAAAATTGCCATGCCACTAAGCGCCAAAAGCACGGAACAATGATATTGATCGTGTCCCTCATCATTCGTGTCCTTTAGATTGCGGATTTTCAAACATTTGTTACACTGACCGTCAAAAAATTCCGCAGTACCTGATTCAGTGTCTTCCAGCCAAGCAGACGTATGGAGTATTCGCCGATAGCGGTATACTGGTAAAATTTTTTGCCTTTTGATATTGTGTTATCCTTGTCATGCGGGAAGCTCCTTTTTCTATCTTTTGTGATAATTCAAATATAACACAAAAAGAGCTGTTCCTGCATTTTAATTATTCAGTTTAAAATTTCTTTTAGAAAAATGTCCCGCTTTCCTCTCTTTTGAAAAACTTCTGCCTGCAATATTTCACAAATCCGTGTTTGTATATTTCCGCCGATAATGCTAAAATAAATATCAGGAAGCTTGCAGACATGCAAAGGAGGTTATGGATATGAATGAAAAGCTGTATAAAACGGTAGGCGGTATCGGTGCTGCCAATCTTGCAATCGGAATCTGCGTTCTGATCGGCGGAATCACTTCCGGTATTCTTCTCATCGTAAACGGCGGCAGACTGCTGAAGCAAAAATCAAACATTACGTTTTAACACGCTTCGGAAAAAATAATTTCCAAAGCAGAAATACTCCCGCCAAAAATCCCAGGACGGAAAACCCAACACTTTGAAACCAGAGCAGCTCAAGGCTGCTCTTTTCTGCTACAAATAAATCCGCCATATCGTTTTGCAATTTGAGAAAGCTCTGCTCCAGTTGATCAAAATCTGACCACTTTCCCGGAATCAGCTCCATCCAGTAAGGCGCTTCCAAGAAATCGTACCGCAGACAGCTCCCCTCTAAGCCATAGCCTGCCAGAAACTGCTCCGCAGTCCTGCCCTTTGTCCGCTGCGCTTCTGCCGCAATCGTCACACGCCCGAAAGCCGCCTCCTTGGAATTATTTTCTATAATGACAAGCTCCGCAGGTTCCTTTAAAACGCCGCGCACCGTATAGATCTCTCCCTTGTAGCGCAGCCTGTTTCCTGCCGCACGGCGGGTTCCAAACAGCTCCTGTGCCGTTTTCTCCCCGATCAGACAGCCGTTTTCTCCTGCTTCACCGAGCAGATGCCCCTCCGGCAGCAGCAGCGCCGGCGAGCCGCAAAATTCTAGGACATTCGTAAAAACAGCGCCCGTCTCATGCTCATTTGTCACACTTCTGTTCTTATATTCCTGCCATGCAACAAAGTCGACCGCATCCTCTGCCCGCTGCTGCGCATCGCGGATTGCCTGTGCCACGGCGCCGCTCATCGGCTCATTTTCAAAAAGAATGCTGATATTTCGCTGGAGATCATGCGCCTTTTGCATTGACAAGCCCGACAACACGATGCAGACGCACGCCGTAAGAAGAACCGCCGCCCACCTGACTGCGAACAAACGCTCCTCCCCTTCTATCCGGCGTTTCATGGCTTTTGCAGGCGCACCTTGCTGCCTGCATCAATGTAGCGGCTGGAATCGACGATCACCTGCGCGTCTCCCCCCAGCGCCCCCTCACCAATCGCCGCATACGAATCATTTTTATCCAAAAGCTCCACCTCAATTCTTCTTGCACGGTATTCCTCACCGATCACCGTCTCCACCTGCTCTGTCACATAAACATAGTATTGTCCGTTTTCTTCATGCAGCGCCGTCACAGGAACTGTACTCGAATGAAGCAAGGCCTCCTGCCTGATCTCCATAGACAATGCTTCTCCCAGACGAAATTCCTCCGCCGCCTCGGCCTTCATCCGTACCGTCACCAGCCCATTTCCATTCTCCAGCGTTTCGATCGCGTCGACCTGAAAGCTGCCGCGCTCCTTTCCATCCTTCTTTAATACGACTGCATCTCCTACTGCCGCATAATCAAGCTCATCCTTCTCAATTTCCGCCGTATAGTAAAAGCCCGCAGAGGTATCTGTGAGCGTCACTGCCGCCGTGTCCGTCGTCCTTTGTCCCGTCTGAATGTAAACCTCCGTGATCATCCCCGCCTGGGGCGCCACAAGCTTTCCGCCGGCCTCCTCCAGCTCCAGAAGCTTCTTTTTCTGACGCTCCAGCTGCGCCAGCTTAATCTCATTGATCGCGACGGACGCACTCCCTGCCTGTTCTTCCCCCGCGTCCTCCACTGCACGCTGCGCCTTGCGCAAAATATCCTCCTGTTGTAAAACGGCAGCATGATAGGCACGCTGTGCCGCTTCCGCCACTGCCTGAAGCTCCAAAAGCTGTAGAAACTGTTCGTCTGTCGTCTGCCCCGGCAGCGTCGCTGCATAGCTGTTATATTGATCCTGCGCCCGCTTAAGCTCCGCTGCCGCTGTCTGCAGGGAAACCTCACTTTCCTTTGCCGCCTGCTCATAGTCCTCTTTCGCGCGCTCCTGTGCCTGCTGTGCTTTTGCTTCCTCTTTTTTCTGCGTTTCCAAAAGCTCCTGATTTGTCAGATGAAGGATCTCCCACTCCTCCTCCAGCTTTCGCTTCGTCTCCGCCAAATCCCTTGGATCAAGCTCCGCGAGCACCTCTCCGGTCTCTACCTTCTGACCTTTTTTCACATGTACATTTTTAATGAGAAGCCCCGCCTCCGTCTGCACGGAGGTCTCAAGCTGTGCCTCGATGACTCCCTCGCCGTCGACAATATGCTCGATGCGCTTTGCCGAGGGCGACTCGACCAAAACCTCCGCCACGGTGAGCGACGCGCTGATGCGCGAGAGCACGGTAAAGATGCAGATGACCGCCATTACCTTTATCAGTATCCGCACCGCGTGCCTGCTGATTCCTTTCTTTTCTGTCATTTTTACCTCCATGCGCACATTTTTCACCTTTTTTATTCTTTGATCGCGGATGCGACAATCCCTGCCTCTAAATATTCCTGCCCTGAGAAAAACAGCAGCAGCACCGGAAGCATTGCGACAAACGATGCGCACATCGCGAATCCGGCGCGCTCCGGCGATATTTCCGGCAGATACAGCGCCAGCGGCCAGAGCTGCTTATTTTTCAAAAAAATAAGCGGGCGCTCCACCATGCTCTGACATTCCAGGAATTGCAGCATCATGGCAGAAAAAATCCCGGATGAACCGACCGGAACGCCTACTTTTAAGAAGATCCCAAGCTCTCCCGCCCCGTCGATGCGCGCCGCCTCTAACAGCGCGTTCGGCACACTGGAAAAGAAGCGGTACATCACAAACACCGGAAGCGTCTGGAAGATTCCCGGAAGGATCACCGCCGCAAGGGTGTCTAACAGCCCGAACTTCTTAAGCACCAGATATTCGGAGAGCATCGTCACCTGAAACGGCATGATCATCAGAAGAATATAGCACCAGAGAATTGCCTTTCTGCCGGGAAAGCGGTATTGTGCCAGTCCCCACGCGCAGGGAACTCCAAACAGAAGTCCCCCCGCAAGTGTCTCAACCGATATGCGCTGTGTGTTCCAGAACATCTGGAAAAATTCAGGCGAATCCAAAAGCAGTTCCACAAAATTCCGCAGTGTCGGATAATCCGGGCACAGCCTCAGACGGACAAACCCCTCCTGACCGCCCAAAATAGGAGCGATCCAGCCATACAGCTCCGCTTCCCCGGTGATGCTCCCGCTAAAAAGTATCAGAACCGGAAGCACCGCCAGCATCCCCACTGCAAACAGCATGACCGCTATGAGCGCGTGAGCAAACAATTTTTTCAAGAGCGTTCCTCCTTGTCCCAGAATTTCCAAAGCAGCCTCATGATGCCTGCCGCTGCAAGGGCGAGAAGCATCGCCCCCGCTGCGAGCTTATCCATCGACAGCTCCAAAAACCAGTTATTAAACAGATGCTGCAGCAGATAGATATTTTCCTGCGGATAGCTGCCCGCAAGCATCCACGCCTCTCGGAATACCTTAAAGGAGTTGACGATCGCAATGACCACGATCATAAAGGTGACCGGTCTGAGGTAGGGCAGGAGAATGTGAAACAGTAACTCCCACCTGCCAGCCCCGTCCATTGATGCCGCCTCCAGGATTTCCTTTGGCACGGCGTGCAGTCCTGCCAGCCATAGCACCACATGATACCCCAGATTCTTCCAGATATAGCGGCAGACCAAGACACCAAAGGCTGCGCCGCTGTTCATCCAGTCCACAGGCTCTGTAATCCCCTCCAGTATTCCATTGAGCGCTCCCTGGCGCTCCAGCAAAAGCTGCCATAACAGAACCGTTGCCGCAGACGGGATCACAAAGGGGATCAGATACAGATTTTTCAGCCACGTCAGGCGGCACAGCTCCCGTATCCCAAACGCCACGAGCAGCGAGAGCGCCAGCAGGCAGGGAATGCAGGTCAAAAGAAACCTTCCCGTATTTTTTGCCGCCAACCAAAACGCCTCGTTTGTGAGCACGGTGCGGTAGTTTGCCAGCCCGACAAAGCCATCGCCCAGCGCGGCACAGACACTTCGCCGCATCACATCAAGGAACGGTACGAGATAAAACAGCAGCACGCCCGCGAAGCCCGGCAATACAAAATAGAATCCCGTATACTTTCTTTTCATGCCAACTCCTGTTTTATTCTGCCAGATACAACTTCACCTTCTGACTGATCGCGCCAACCGCATCCTCCAGCGAAGTCTCGCCCAGCACATAGCGCTCTGCCTCATCCAGAATAAACTGCTCCATGACCTCGTCCGTCGGCGCAGGCGTATCCACGCTCTCGAGCAGCTTTTCAAAGGCGTCGCATACCTCCTGCGTCATATGATTATAGTTCAGACTTACCAGCTCGCCTTCCTCATTCGACATGGCGAGGGCGACAGTGCTCTCCACACCGTACAATTCGATGCTCTTTGCACAGAGCTCCTGCCATCCGGCACGGTTGACAGGGTAACCGGTATCGTCCGTGCTGCCCGCTTCCTTTCCAAGCAATGTGAGAATAAAGTCCTTCGCTTCCGGCTTTGCCGTACTGCTCATGCCAAGTTCCAGATACGGCACAAAGCTGTGCACCTGATCTGCCGCGAACAGACCATAGTTTCCACCCATCTGCTCGGTGACTTCCAGAATATCCGCCAGATTGGACATACTGCTCGCCGTGTCAAGCCCCATCCGGTTTTCCTTCATGAGGATCTTAAGCGCCGCACTTCCCGCAGTTCCGATCAATTCCTCCCCGCTTTCCGCGCCTGACGCATCTTCCTTGTGATTGTCTACTGCATAAATTCTTCCCGCCGCGTCAAGCCATTCCGTCAGTCCTTCCTCATCCAGACCGTTCTCCGTAAACCAGCCCGCGCCGCTCGTCTCATACATTGTCTGCAACAGTTCCCGTGCCGTCTGTGGCGGAAGCATATTGGCGTCCGGGTTCTTTGCTTTTTCCGTCTCCATGAAATTTGCCAGACCGGGCAGGGATGCTCCTGCCGCTACCGCCTCCGGTTCCCCCAGTACAAGTCCTACATAAAATCTCGCCGGGATCCGGTAACAGCCGTCCGCGCCGCGGTATGCGCCAACCACATTTTCAAAAACACCGTCCTGCGCGCTGACCGTATCCACGACCTCACTGATGTCCGCCAAAATCCCTTTTTCAATATAGCTGTCTGCCGGAAGTCCGTCCAAAACCAGCACATCCGGCACATTTCCTGCCAAAAGCTCCGTGTTCGACGCTTTGACGGCATCCTCCGCCGTCACGCCGTCCTCCCCGGTCATTCCAATCTGTAAATTGACAAAAACGTCCGGGTTCTGCTTCTGATACAAAAGAATCCCCTGCCGCAGCAGCGAGGAATCGCGCAGCGCATAGACACGCAGCTCCTTTTCCGGCACAGCCGATACAGTCTCGTCATAGTGATAGCGCAGAATCTTATCTCCGTCAGAGCCAATAGCGTGCAAAAGAATATCTTTTTCCCCTGCCATCACAAGAGAGACAAACTGCATTCCCCCCGCTTTCAGAGAGCTCAGGTCTCCCGAGACAAGCTGCTCGCTCACACTTCCGCCTATACTGTGCGTATAGATACCGTCCGTATTGACATAAAGAATGTCATCCTGTTCCATACCCGCGCCAAACATCAGCGGAAAGCCCTCCGTGGAGCTGCTGTGCGCCAGCGATGCGTTTTTTAGAATGACCTCCGAGAGCACATCGTCCGGGGAAAGCTCCTCTCCATCCGCCGTTCCATAAATGCGGATCCCGCTCTCAGTCACGCAGAGCAGCTTATCACCCACCACGCCAAAATAGGAGACTTTCTCGTCGCAGGATAAGGTTTTCGTGCAGGTGCCCATCGCCGGGTCGATCCAGAGTATCGTACCTTCCAGATCCTGCCCGATCAGGTTGCCGCCGGAATCAAAAGCAAGCTGTCGCAAAATATTCTCAACGCCATCCATCTGCGACTCGGGTAATTCCAGCGGCACAGACGTCACGGTCCCGTCCGGCATGACCGTCTTTAACGCCAGCCGTTCGCCACTCTCGACGTCCATAAAATAACCCGCAGCCACCACGGTTCCATCCGGTGCGATCGCGGTTCCGCTGAGCCATGCGGTGTTTAACGGGGATGAAAGCTCTGTCGTCTCAAAGCTTTCTCCATTGTCTTTTGAGTAAAACAGATAGCCCTTTTCTGCCTCTGCCTGTTCTGCCAGAACCGCAATACTTCCGTCCGCAAGCTTTCCTATCGCATGAATGTCTACATCCTCCTGCGGCAGCACAACCTCCGTTTCCATAAAGCGCCCCTTTGCGCCGCTCCCCTGCGCCGCCTGCTCCGCAGGTGTCTCCGTTCCCGTATTTTCCAGTGTTTCCGTTTTATTTCCGCAGCCCGCCAGCATCCCGGCAATACAGCAGAGTGCAAGCGCCGTGCGCAAGATCCGTTTGAATTTCATTGGTGTTTCCTCCTTTTCTGCTACCAGAATACCAGAAGTTCCTTTAAGCTTTCTTTAAAAGAGCCTTTAATTTTCTTCCGGTTTTAAAGACTTTTTTAAGACAGTTATGATAAGATAAGAACACAATGGCAAAAGGAAATGACCGACTATGAAAATACTGCTGATCGAGGACGATAAGAACCTCTGTGACATCTTAAAATTTCAGTTGAACCAGGAAATGCACGACGTGGACGTCTGCCATGACGGCAGAGACGGACTGGACTTGTTTTTGCAGGATGCGTACGATCTGGTGCTGCTCGACCGTATGCTCCCGACGATGAACGGGCTGCTCGTCCTGAAAAAAGCGCGGGCGCAGGGTATTCACACGCCCGTGATTCTGATCACCGCGCTCGGCGAGCTCTACGACCGGATCGAGGGGCTGGACACCGGGGCGGACGATTATCTCGTCAAGCCGTTTGCATTTGAGGAGCTTTCCGCCCGCATCCGCTCCCTCGGCAGACGCACTGGGAAATATGAAGAAAATGATCTGCTCTGCTTCGGCGACCTCTCCTACGACGCCGCGCTCCGTTCGCTCCATGGTCCGGCGGGGAGCATCCGCTTATCCGGCAAGGAGGGACGACTGCTTGAGGTCCTGCTGCGCGACGCCGGAACGCCGCTGCGCCGCATGGTCATCCTCTCGCGCGTATGGGGCGCAGACGCCCCCGTCGAGGAAGGCAATCTCGACACCTATATCCATTTTTTAAGAAAGCGGCTCTCTCATGTGGGCAGCACGGTTTCCATCGCCACGATGCGCGGAATCGGCTACCTGATGAAGGAAACGGCAGAGGAGTAATCTATGTTCCGAAAGCTTCACACACAAATGACCTTATTTTTTACGCTCGTGATTAGCGTCTCCATTCTGCTTCTCGTCTCGCTCTGTCTGTTTATCTCCGAGAGCAGCTTAAAGGAAAATGCGTCAGCTTCTTTTTTGAAGGAGCTAAATACCATGATCATCCATTTACAGAGCCAGTCCGCCATTTCCCTGCAATGGCAGATGCAGCTTCAGGCAGACAGCCATTTTCTGATCTATTTCTATGACAACGGAAAACCGCTCTACACACAGCGTTTTTTCTCGGATGACGCCTTAGACGCCCGCATGGAGGAGGTGCGTCTGTACGCCGAAGAAAACTGGCATTTACAGCTTGACCGGACTTCCTCCTCGCTTCTGCCCGTGCACTACGAGTTTTCTTACTCGGATGACAGCGGTGATTATTATGCGTCGGTCGGAACCATCCCAAAAAACGGCGGCACACTCGGTTTTGTCCTTCTGTTTCCGCTGACAAAGCTGTCGGAGCAGATCGTCAGACAGCGTCTGCTGTTTGGCGGCTTAAGCGTTGCCGCCATCGCCGTTCTGTTTGTGTTCTGCCACTATTTCACCGGACGGATGCTGCTTCCGGCGGAGGAAAGCCACCGGAAACAGATCGATTTCGTCTCCGCCGCCTCCCACGAGCTGCGCGCACCGCTCGCGGTCATTCTCTCCGGCACGGAGGCTCTCTCTAAGGTTTCCTCAAAGGAAGATCACGCGCATTTTCTCACGCTGATACAGCAGGAGATCCTGCGGATGCAGCACCTTGTGTCCGATCTTCTGTTTCTCGCGCGCTCGGATTCCAACCGCCTGCCCATGCACCGGCAGGCTTTTCAGCCGGATCTGCTCTTGCTTGACGTTTACGAGCAGTTTTCGCCGCTTGCGCGCAAAAAGGGACTGTCCCTTCAGCTTAATCTGCCAAAGGAACAGCCCCCCTCCTGCGTGTGCGACCCGGAACGGCTCACACAGCTATTTACTATTTTACTGGACAATGCGCTCTCCTATACGCCGTCCGGCGGCAGCGTCACACTGTCTCTGTCCGTGTCGGACATTCCGGCGCGCGCCGTGTTCCGGCGGCAAGAGCTTTGCTTCTGTGTCTCCGACACTGGGCCGGGCATCCCCGACGACTGCAAGGAGCGTATCTTTGAGCGGTTCTACCGCGCAGACACTGCCCATTCTGACAAGCAGCATTTCGGTCTTGGGCTCTGCCTTGCAAAGGAAATCGCGGACGCGCACCACGGAAAGCTGTGGGTGACGGACAGCCCCTCCGGCGGCGCGTGCTTTTCGTTTCGCCTGCCGATATATGTGGAAATGGTAAAGCAGATTGTAGAAAAGGAGGAACATAAGGATGAATACTCTGAATGATTATATGGCAATGTCCTATCGGATGGAAGTTATCGAGGATAGGGAGGAAGGTGGCTTTGTCGTTTCTTATCCCGATCTCCCCGGGTGCATTACCTGCGGTGAGACAGTGGAACATGCCGTGGCTAATGCACTGGATGCCAAGAGAGCATGGCTTGAGGCTGCAATCGAAGAAGGAATCGAAATCCATGAGCCGGACAGTCTGGAGGATTATTCCGGTCAGTTCAAGCTGCGACTCCCCCGCAGCCTGCACAGGACATTGGCAGAACACTCACAAAGGGAAGGCATCAGCATGAATCAGTATTGTGTGTACCTTCTTTCCAGAAACGACGCAATATATACAAAATAAAAGCTCCCGGCGGCAGGAATCCCCCCACACCGCCGGGTTTTCAATATCTTGACCATCTGCTATTTCTCTTTCATCTGCGCCGGATCCTGCGCTTAACAGCTCCTCCTCACAGCACAAGCTCTGTTACCCTCGTACATACCCGCTCCAAAAGCTCACGGTCATGGCTGATCACAACAAGCCCGATTTCACGGGCACTTGCTTCTTTTAACAAAAAATGCCAAATCTGGCTCTGCGTAATCAAATCCAGCATTGTGGTGATCTCATCGGCAACCAGAAAACGCGTCCCCTCGCCGAGCGCCCTTGCAATACAAAAACGCTGAAGCTCTCCGCCGGAGAGCTCCCCGGGGTAACGCCCCAGCCAATCCTCCTCGATTCCGAGTCCCCTCACAATCCGCTCATCGACCTGATTTCCCTCTGCCATTACCCTGTGCATTTTCATACGCGGGTTTACCGCCTGCTCAGGATGCTGCCAGATCATCTGCACCGGACAGCAGCCCTCCTGTGGAAGGGGCTGTCCGTCCAGCAAAATCTGTCCCGCAGACGGTTTACGATACCCCGCCAAAAGCTGACCAAACGTCGTCTTTCCCCTCCCGCTTTGCGCAAAAATTCCCACACGCTCATGGCTCTCTACCATAAAATCCACGCACTCAAGCACATTCTGCTTTGCTCCGGGATAACGATAGGTAATCTGCTTTGCCTCTAACCTCATAGCTCACTCCATTCCAAAGCATCCCAACAAATCTCTCTTTCGCAGATAACTGCTTCACTGTTATGATTCCTGCAAGCCGATCCTTGCATAGCACAAAACCGCCGCGCACGCCAATCATCGGAATCTCTCCCGCGCACAGCCCGTCAGCCTGCGGACAGCGCGGCAAAAAGGGACAGCCCTTTGGCATATCCCCGGCATACGGCTGCGTGCCGGGCAGCGCCTCAAACCCATGCTCCGGCAGCGCACGATAAAGCGCTCTTGTATAAGGATGACGGAGCAGGCTCTCATCCTTAAAATCCTCTGCCCGCGCCGCCTCGACCGTTGTCCCCGCATAAAACACAAGCACCCGGTCTGCCGCAGTCAGCGCCAGCTTTAAATCATGCGTGATCAAAAGGACACCGTTTCCCTCATCCGCAAAGCCGCGAAAATCCTCCATCACCTTTGCGGCAAGTAAAAAATCCATGCCGGTCGTCGGTTCATCCGCGACGATCAGCTTCGGCTCACTCATCAGCGCTGTCATTAACAGCACCCGCCGCGCCATACCTCCCGAAAGCTCAAACGGATACTGCTGCTCCACCTCTTTTTCCAGACCATACCTTCCAAACAGCCCTTGCATTTTCTCTCTCGCCGCCGCATCCCGCCTGCCATTTAATATTTGCCTTCCGGTTTTCATCAGAGGATCGAGATAGGAAACGCCCTGCGGGACAAGCGCAAGCTCCCTTCCGCGCAGTCTCTCTATATCCTTTGGAGACAGACGCGTCCCCCGATAAAAAATATCACCGGACACCTCCGCGTTTTGGGGAAGAAGTCCAAAGACGGCATGCGCGAGCAGACTTTTTCCCGAACCGCTGCTGCCGACAACGGCAACCACTTCTCCCTGCCGCACCTCCCCGCACAGATCCGAGATAACGGAAAGCTTTCTTTTTCTTGTCGAACCCGCCTCATATTGCGTAAAGGAAATCGTCAGCTTTTCAAACCGAAGTATTTCCTCCTGCTGTTGCCTTTGTGCCATACCGCTCTCCCCCTGCCCCTTCCTCAACCTTTTTTACTCCTGCGCGCCTGCGGGACTAAGCAGCGTGCGCACTCCGCTTCCGATGCGGTCAAACAAGACCACAACGAGTACCAGCGACAATCCCGGAAAAAGCGCCAGCCACCATTTTCCCGTGCTCAGGTACGCCATACTTTCTGATAAGATCATCCCGATCGCCGGCTTTTCCGGCGATAGCCCAAAACCGAGAAATGTTACACTCGCCTCATGTAAGATCGCATGCGGAAACATCACGAGCAATCCCGCAAAAAGCTGCGGCAGTATCTGCGGGAAAATATGCGTCTTGGCAATGTACCACGGACTTTTCCCAAGCTGTCTGGCAATGCTGATATAAACCGACTCCTTCATCTGCAGCATCTCCGCGCGCAGTACGCGGCATAGCCCCGGCCAATGTGTAAGCGCTACGCCAAGCGTTACACCCCAAAAACCCTTTCCAAGCGCATACGATATTAAGATCAGCAGCACAATATGCGGCACGCCAAGCATCAGATCGATCAGCCATGTGACTGCCGTGTCCGCAAACCTTCCAAGCACGACCGCCGCCGTCCCAAGCAAAAGCGCCATAAGCGCACTGACAAAGGACGCGAGAATGCCGATAAAAACACTTGTGGATAACCCCTTTAGCGTGCGTGCCAGCATATCGCGCCCCATCCAATCCGTTCCGAAAAGATAGGGAATACACGGCGTAAGATTTTTTCTGGAAAAATCCGTAGCAACAGCGCGTTCTCCAAGCACCGCCCCCGCTGCTGTAACCATAAACAAAAAAAGCACCGCGCACAGCAGCCAAAAATATGTTTGTCTCCGCATATTTTTTCCGCCTGCCCGCGCATGCTCCTTTTTTCTCTTATCCATGACTTTGCCCCCTCCTTATCCGCGGGTCTACAACACCGTACAATAAATTGGCAATGAGATTTCCGCAAAATACAAACAGGGTACTGATCACGGTGATTGCGAGCAGCAGCGCCACATCACTGCCGATTCCCGCATCTACCGCTGCCTGCCCAAGCCCCGGATAGGAAAAGACCTGCTCAACCAGCACCGAACCGCCAAAAATCTCACTGATCGAGCCGAACTGCAGTGTGATCGCAGGAAGCAGCATATTGCGCAGCGCATGTCTTTTTACAAGCGTGATGCCTCTTTCCCCACGCGCTCTTGCAAACAGCACATAATCGCTCTCCATAATATCGATCATTTTCTCACGCGTATGCAGTGTGATGTGCGCGACGCCGGTGAGGCTTAATGACGCAGCCGGAAGGATCAGATGGCGCAGCCGCTCCAAAATACCGACGTCTTCTGCCGCCATGCCGATCGGCACATTCATCCCAATCGGCAGCCACCGCAGCCAGACCGCAAAGACCAGCAGCAGCACAAGCGCGATCCAGAATGCTGGCGTGCTTGAGAGCAGCAGCGCATAGCCCTTCACCAGCTTATCCTGCCACCGATCTTTATAATATCCCGCTATCATACCAAGCAAAATGCCAAGCACGCCGGAAAAAATCCATGCCGTCAGCATAAGGAGAAATGAATTTTGAAATTTTTCCCAGACAACCTCTGCCACAGGTCTGTTATATTTTAAGGAGATTCCCATATCTCCGCGAATGAAATCTCCCGCCCAGTTTAAATACCGCTGGGCAGGAGGCACATCCGTTCCCCAATAGGACGCAAACTCCGCCCTTTTCTCCGGCGTCATGCGCATATAACTAAGCGTTCCCACATTCGCCTGCACCGGATCGACCGGAGATGCCGAAATGAGTGTGAAGGCAACGATGCTTACTCCAAGCAGCAGCGTCGCCATCTTCACCAGATTCAAAAAAAGAAACTTGATATACCGCATAATATTACTGCCAGCTCCACTCATCCACATTGTTTACGATCGACCAGCCGTGCCCGTGCGGATGCAGCTTTTGCTCAGCTACCTTAAGTCCGTCTCTCACAAAATAAAGATGGTCAATATTTGCAAACCATACCCACAGCGCCTCTCCGTTTGGTCCGACCGCCGCCTGTGCCTGCTGCCAGAGCGCATAGGATTCGTCCATATCGGTTGCCGCAAGCGCCTCGTCAAATAAGCGGTCTGTCTCCTCATTGGAATAGCCTGTATAATTACAGGCTCCATTCGTGTGATAAAGCTGATAATTTTCCACCGGAGAATTTGATCCCCAGCCCCAAATGATCGGATCAGAATACATCTTCAGATAAAGCTCATCCCAGCTGCCAAGCCCTTCATATAATACTTCGATCCCAAGCTCCCTCATCTGATTGGAAAACTCTGCAGTCAATGCCTGACGCACCGAATCCGTTGACGGATAATAAACTGTAAATGATGCCGCTGTACCGTTTTTCTCCAGAATGCCGTCTCCGTCCGAATCCTTCCAGCCTCCATCTGCCAAAAGCTGCTTTGCCTTCTGTTCATCGTACGGCGCCTTCATATCGTCGCTCGACCATGGCATATTATCCGAAACGCTGTAAGCCACCTGTCCATAGCCATTTAGCACATTGTCGATCATTGCCTCACGGTCCAGCCCATAGCTCATTGCCTGACGGATTGCCAGATCGCATGTCACGTCGTTTCCCCCTTCGTACACCATGTCGCCCTCCACCGTCAAGTCATTTCCTGATGGAAGGTTCGGAAGCGAGATACCGCGGGAATCCACGGACTTACATGCGAGCAGCTCATAGCCCTCCACCTGCTCCTCGCTGTAGGTCGCAGAGGTATAGGCAATATCAACCTCTCCCGCCTTTACTGCCGCAAGCGCCGCGTCCTCCTCCATAAACAAAATAATGACCGTTTTGATATTCGGCGCTTTGCCGTAGTAATCCGGGTTCGCCTCTAAAATGACCTGCTGCCCCCTGTCCCACTGCTTTAACAGATAGCGTCCCGAACCGATCGGGTTCTCTCCGTAAACGCCAGCCTCATAGCAATGCTCCGGCACAATGCCGAATACCGCAAGCGTGTACAAAAATGCATTGTACGGTTTCGTCAGATGAAATACAACTGTTTTGTCATCCGGCGCTTCCACGCGCTCGAGCATACTAAGGTCTGCCTCAGAGTTCGCCGAAGCAAGCGCTGTCTTAAACGTAAACGCCACGTCAGACGCAGTCAGCGGCTCACCGTCTGAGAACTTGACATCCTCACGGATCGTAAACGTCCAAGTCAGCCCGTCCTCGCTGACCTGATAGTCCGTCGCAAGATCGTTCTCAAACTCCATATCCGCAGTCGTCCGCAGAAGCGTTGACTGAATCAACGGCTCATGGCAATGCTCCCCGCAGCCCCAATTCACACACGGATCAAAGCCTGCCGCAGGCTCGGAGGTCGTCCCCATCGCCACGATCACCGTGTCCCTTTCCTCTGCCTGCGCTCCGTTCTCCTGCTCGGTACTGCTGCCTCCTGTCTGCGTGACCGCCTCATTTTGCCCGCCTGTCTGCGCGCTGCCTCCACACCCCGAAAGAAGCGAGATACCAAGGATCAGCACACCAAGCGCCGCTGCCATTTTTCGTTTCATAACTGCTCCCCCTTGTCTCTTTGATTGCTTTTTTCAGCTTAACAAAGTTCCGGTATGCCTACAAGCCCCGCCGGGGGATATAATTTTTGTTTTTAATAGGTATCAAGAAAATGATGACGCTCTCCCTGACACTTATAACCGATCACCGTGTCCAAATTGACATTTTCCATGCTTCGGAAAATATTCATTTCAATATATGGACTTTTTTTGCGCAGCTCTCGGATCAGCTCCTTAACCTCCGCACGCTTTGAGCCCTTTTCCGTTCCGCCGCAGGAAGCGCAGCTCTCAGTCAGGCGGCAGGCGCACTGGATAAAATGAAGATCATTATAATTCATCCAGTGAATGATGTCCTCCTCACGGACCAGATACATAGGGCGTATCAGCTCCATTCCCTCAAAATTCGTGCTGTGAAGCTTCGGCATCATCGTCTGCACCTGCGCGCCGTAGAGCATTCCCATCAGGATCGTCTCGATCACATCATCAAAATGATGCCCCAGCGCGATTTTATTACATCCAAGCTCCTTTGCCTTACTGTACAGATGACCGCGGCGCATGCGTGCGCACAGATAGCAGGGTGACTCCTCCTCCCCTGCCACAATATCAAAAATCTCCGATTCAAATACGGTGATCGGCACATTTAAAATCTGGGCATTGCTGCAGATGGTCTTATAATTCCACTCATTATAGCCCGGATTCATCACCAGATAAACAACCTCAAAGTTTTTCTTTCCATGCCTCTCCAGCTCCTGAAACAGCTTTGCCATCAGCATCGAATCCTTCCCGCCGGAAATGCACACCGCAATCTTATCCCCGTCGCAGATCAAATCGTATTCATTGATCGCCTTTGTAAACTTGCGCCAGATGTCCTTGCGGAATTTTTTGACAACACTGCGCTCAATCTCCAGACAACGCTCCCGCTGCCTTGCCTTTGCTTCCGTATCTGTCCGCTCCAGCTCCTCCATCGAATGGAGCAGCTGATAACGTAAATAAGAGCGATAGCCGCCGTCCAGACTGTACGCCTCGTAGCCAAGCTCCTGCAGCTCCTGCGCAAGATCTCCGCTCACATCACCCGTATAACACATCAGATAAATAGGCTTATCCTTGGGAAGCTCACTCTGATGGTCGATTAACGCCTCCCACCAGATATGCTTTGCCCCCGGATAAGTCTCCTTGCGAAAGTCAGCCTCCTTCCGCAGGTCTACCACAAGACTCTCTCTTGTTTCTTCCAATAATTCCTCTATCGTCTTTTCAAACATCCTTCTTCCCTTTGCCTTCCATCCATAAATCCATTACGACCTCCGATGCGATCAAAAGCCCGGCCGCGGACGGGACAAATGCCGCAGAGCCCGGCGTTGCCCGCCGCCTCGCCGATCGAAATTCCTGCGCCGCTGCCACATCCTCCATCTGTCCGTTTCCTGCCCTCTCTGCCGCTTCCTTCTGTTCCCCCGTATGTGCTTCTTCCTTAGGAACAAGCGGTTCTTCCTTAGAATAGACGACCTTTAAATCCTTGATTCCGCGCTTTTTTAATTCCCTGCGCATCACGCGTGCCAGCGGGTCTACCGAGGTGCGGTAAATATCCGCTGCCTCAAATGCTGCGGGATTCAGCTTATTTCCTGCTCCCATGCTGCTGATCACAGGCGTTTTTGCTTTCTTTGCCTGCACGACCAGCGCAAGCTTTGCCGTCACGGTATCGACCGCATCAACCACATAGTCGTACTGCGTAAAATCAAACTGCGCTTCCGTCTCCGGCAGATAAAAGCATTTGTGCACCGTCACCTTGCACTCCGGGTTAATATCAAGAACTCTCTCCCGCATCACATCGACCTTATCCCGTCCCAGCGTGCTGTGCAGTGCGATGATCTGACGGTTTAAATTTGTCAGACAAACCTTATCATTGTCGATCAGGTCCAATGCTCCGACGCCGCTGCGCGCCAATGCCTCCACGACGTAGCCGCCGACGCCTCCCACGCCAAAAACAGCGACTCTCGCACGCGAGAGCCGCTCTATCGCATCTTCCCCTACTAATAACGCCATTCTGGAAAATTGATTCTGCATCCTTCCCTATTCCTTCCTATTTTGCAAGCGCAAGCATCCGCCAAAGCGGCACTGCGGCGCGCTCCATGATCTCATCAGACAGCTCGATCCTCTTTTCATCCATCTGGTCTGTACCAAGCTTCGTCAAAACGTCCAAAGCCTTATCGGCTGTCACACGCTTCATATTCGGGCAGAATTGCCTGTGCCCGACAGAATAAAATTTTTTCTGCGGATTCCTCTGCTGTAATTCAAAAAACACGCCCATTTCTGTGCAGATGATAAACTTTGTATGACTGCTCTTTGTTGCAAACTCAATGATTTCCGAGGTACTTCCCACGAAATCAGACAGCGCGATAACCTCCTTTGTACACTCCGGGTGCGTCAGAATCAACGCGTCCGGATGCAGTTCCTTCGCCGCTCTTACATTTTCTTCCTCAATACTTGTATGCACATGACAGAATCCGTCATGGAAAATAAAATTCTTCTCCGGCAGCTTTTCCGCCACATATCTGCCGAGATTGTTATCCGGCACAAAGAAAATATTCTTTTCTTTGATATTGCTTACTACCTTTACCGCGTTCGAGGAGGTCACACAGACGTCCGAGACTGCCTTGATCTCCGCCGTAGAGTTCACATAGCACACAACCGATAAGTCCTCATACTGCACGCGCACCTCGGCAATCTGCTCCCTTGTCACCATATGGGCCATCGGACAATCCGCACACTCGTCCACCATTAACACCGTCTTTTTCGGATTTAACAGCTTTGCGCTCTCTCCCATAAAGCCAACCCCCGCAAAAAGGATCGTCTGCTGCGGCACACTTGTCGCAATCTTACTTAGATAAAAGGAATCGCCTACATAATCGGCAATCTCCTGCACCTCACCATCCACATAATAATGCGCCAAAATTACAACGTCCTTTTCCTTCTGCAGCTTTTTGATCTGATCTATTTTTTCCTTTTCCATAAAACCTCCGTGCGCCTTAAACCCCGCAGTCACCCTCTGCGGCGCTTTCGCTTTGCTTTCTCTTAAATTTGTTTGGTAATCTGTCTGTCGTCAATATCATATACCGACGCTACCCTGCTATCATAACACTTTTTCTGCCAATCGCCAACCTCAAAATCACGCGTTTGACACCCTCCATGCAATCGCTTCTTTGTCTGCTCTCGTTTCAGCATCCCAAAACTGGCATGGTCAATATTTCATAAACTGGCATTTTAAATTAATCCAGATACTGTGTATGATAACAACGAGCGACACGCCCCGCGGGCCACTCTTATGTCAAACAAATCGGTTGCCGCAGGCAACCCATAAATGAGGAATCGTGTAAAACATTGCATCCACATGTAATTTTTTACGCCGCAGAACCGAAGCTGAAATTCAGCTCACGTTTCCTCACGGTAAACCACTTTAGAAATGGAGGAATTACTATGCAAAATGTTTCATCTAACGCCAAACCAGCCGTGCACGGCGTAAACATCCGCTTTTTGACTGTCACGGCACTTTTTATTGCACTGACCTATATCTTTACCGCATTTATCAACCTGCGGCTTCCCATTGCCGCAAACGGAGGACTCATCCACCTCGGAAACGTTCCACTTTTTCTCTGCGCGATCCTGTTCGGGAAAAAAAGCGGCGCGATTGCCGGCGGTGTGGGCATGGCGCTCTTTGACCTGCTTTCCGGCTGGACGGCATGGGCTCCCTTTACCTTACTCATCGTCGGACTTATGGGATTTACGGTAGGCGCCTTAACCGAAAAGCACTACGGCTTTCGTCGACTGCTTCCTGCACTTTTTCTTGCAGCCGTCATTAAGGTAGTCGGCTATTATCTCGCCGAAGTGATTTTATTCGGGAGCTGGCTGACGCCTGTCGCCTCAATCCCCGGAAATCTCATTCAGGTCGGTGCTGCAGCCGTCCTTGTACTTCCGATCGCAGCACCTCTCAGAAAGGCGGTGGCTTCTTATGTATAAGCTGATGACTCCCGGTCCGACACAGATTCCGGAAAATGTACGCATGGCGCGAAGCGTTCCCTGCACAAATCCTGATTTAGATGAAAGCTTTGTTTCTTTTTATAAGGAAACGTGTGAATTGATCAGTCGACTTTTGCACACAAAAAATGAGACTCTGATCCTTGACGGCGAGGGGATCCTCGGATTGGAGGCAGCCTGTGCCTCACTGACGGAACCAGGCGATCGGGTGCTTGTCCTCGATAACGGAATCTACGGTAGGGGCTTTGTCGATTTTGTCAAACTGTATGGCGGCATTCCCGAAATTCTGCATTCCGATGTACTGACCGCGTTTCCTGCGGAAGTCCTTGAGGAGCATCTGAAAACCAATCATTCCTATGCCTATGCCACTCTGGTACATTGCGATACCCCAAGCGGCGTCCTCAACGATATTCATACGCTTTGTCCGATTTTAAAAAAATACGGCATTCTTACTGTCGTTGATTCTGTCTCCGCTATGTTCGGCGAGGACGTGCGGACAGACGACGCCGAAATTGACATTCTCTGCGGTGCCTCCCAAAAAGCGGTCTCTGCACCGCCCGGACTGACCTTTGTGACGATCAGCGAAACTGCAAAGCAAAAAATGAGAAACCGCCGGACGCCGATTGCCTCTTTTTATGCGAACCTTCTGACATTTGAGGGTTACTATGAAAAGAAATGGTTTCCTTATACCATGCCAATCAGTGATATTTACGGGCTGCGCACTGCTCTTGACGGCATAGCAGCGGATCGGGAGCTTCTCCTGCGCCATGCCCGTATTGGCGCCGCAACCCGCGTAGCATTAACCGCCGCAGGACTTTCCCTCCACCTAAACGGCGGCTATTCCAATACGGTCACCGTCTTTGACATTCCACAGGAGACAACTGCGGATGCGATTCTTTCCATGATGAGAGACTCCCACGGCATTCTGCTTTCCGGCTCCTTTGACACGCTCGCCGGAAAGGTCATCCGTATCGGTCACATGGGCGCAAATGCCAATATCGCCGATATGATCAGCACTATGGCAGCACTCTCTGACACATTGCGCACACTTGGCGTTCCCCTGCATGGCTCGCTTGATCTTTTATTTCTGGAGACCTTCAAAGACCTGTCGGCACAGAAGCGGTAACTAACATCTGTAAAATCTGCCGTACTGCATCATATCAAGCAACAGGCGACACGCCTCGCGAACCGCTCTTATGTCAAATAAAACAATAAAGAATCTCGCAAGCGGGATTCTCCGCCTGCGGCGGGTCGCATTTGCGACATAATTCCATTCCGCCGCAATGCGCTTCCCCATAGGCTTTTGCTTTATAGGGGGCAAAGCAATTTCCTATGTCACAAAAAGCCCTGCGTGTCTTAGCTTTCCTAACACACACAGGGCTCTCCTGTCAGCACTTCTATGCAATTTTGATCTGCCATACTCAAACTACTGTGCAAGCTTCAGCGAAATAATCTCACCGGTAAACGCGTCTACCTCTGACAGCTCTCCCGTATACTCCATCACAACAGTATCTCCTACCTTTAACTGGTCGTAACCCTGAGGAGCAGTTTCAAAGCCAATCGCGTAAGACTCGCCGCTATCACTTGTGAGGATAAACAGCATATCCTTCTTGTCCTCCAATTTACCGCTGACGGTCTTTGTCTCTCCTGTCGTTCCCGCCTGTGCCTGTGCATCTGACGAAATCTGCGTATCTGCTTCCATATTCGGCACTTCCTCCTGCTGCGGTGTCTGCACACTGCTTTCCGGTGCTGCAGGCGGCTGGGTCGTTGTATCTTCCTTTCCGCAGCCGGTGAAAATCGTACCCATAATTCCCATTGTTACTAAAAGCATTGCAAATTGTTTTTTCATTTTTTCCTCTTTTCCGCGCCCTTGCGCCTTTTATTCATTTTCTTTATACAAAAGATTAGACCTTAGCGCATTGAAAAAAGTTTCATACGATTAAAATTTTATGCATATGCAAAAGCTGTCACCGAAACATCCTGTAAAATAACGTTTGACCTATTCCCAAAGCTGTTTTCTATAACAGCAAATAAATCGTAACGATGACAGCTCCGATAAGCAAAAGCACTCCGTTAATTCGCAAAAAAGTTATATAAAAATCGGTTGGCTCGCCGTTTTTTACCGTAAAGATATTCTCAATTTTCCAAAGAAGCTTTGGCTTTATGATCATCAGAATACTCAATACATATAGAAAAATCAATCCCATATACCCCATATCCATCTCCTGTTAAGAAACTGCAACTCTGTGTTTATTGTGCTCCTTCCGTTCCACCCGGCTTTAAAAGGCGTGGAGCATGATGAAAAATACAGTGCCTTTTTCTGTCATATCATCATCCCACTCCTGTCCCATATTCCTATCCATCACAAGTGTTTTTTTACCCTTCCTCAATTTCTTCTCCTAAATCATCAAGAAACCGGTACTTACAAACAACCTGCCTCCTATGAGCGCCATCATTATCTCCCAAGCCTATATCGTTATCTCCCTATAGGTAAAATAGCGTTTCATTAACTATAACCGGACAAGCAGCTTTAAAATAAAAGCGTTCTATATGATAACCACGAGCAGCACGCTTCGCGATGACTCTTATGTCAATAAAAGCAAGCACTTCTATCCTAATTGTCAAACACTTCGTGTTCCTGCCGGATAGCTCCGTATTTTTCCGCATCACTTTCTGCCTTTGGAAAAACAGAACCTGCTATTTGTTCTCTGTCTCTGTCAAAATAGGCGTTGCTCCATACACTGCAAGCACACCATAATACTCAGATACTATGCTGTCATCCAGCGTATACATGCCAACATCCTCAACTCCATATCTTAAAAGGTAGTAATCTAAGTCGTGAAGGATTTTATAAATGCTGTTCACATAATGCATCTCGTGTGTTTCTTCTGCTAACCTTGTCAAGTCCATCAACTGCTGAAGGTCGGCAATCAGCAGTTCATTATGCACGGACTTTTGCATATCCGCAATAAGATCAATAAAATTAGTGGCGTCAAATCTGTTATAGTCCATGACTGGCTCGCCATATTTTTCATAAAATTCACTTTTAGAAATCCCCTCGTCCGCCATAATTGCTTTGCGTTCTACAGCACTTCCTTCATAAGACCAACCTATTTGTATCTCCCCTTTTTGCGTAAAATAATTCCAATACAAACTCTCATGATCCGACAGCTTATCAAAAATGTGTTCATACAAATAAGCCGATTCCATCCGAAGATTGGCAACCTTGATATTTTCAGTCAGCCTTTCTATCTCCTCCGCTGACATCCCTTCTAATACAGTCTCCCGCATAGCTATCACTTCTTCTTTTGAAGGAGCATCAATTTCTGTGGCAGCTTGTACTTCCGTACTATCCTCTGTCGCATACTCAGACGTATCCCCTGCAACCGTAACCTCCTGTTGTGTTTCTGCAAGCGGCTCATTCTTACCACAAGCAGAAAGGATCAAACATCCAACTAAAGCAAACGTCATTACTCCTGTCTTCTTGCTCCGTGTCCCCATAATTATTTCCCCCGTCCAAACTCCGCCTTCCTTTATGCTACTCATTGTCCATATTTTTATTATACAAAACAAACTGTCACACGCAATACAAAATTTATAGCTTTAAAACACAGCCACAATCGGCTTTTGCATATACAAAAGGGCTTTCCAAAAAATCGGAAAGCCCCATAAAATCTGACTTTTATTGATTACTCAATGATAGAAGCAACACGGCCTGAACCTACAGTTCTACCACCCTCACGGATAGCGAATGTAAGACCCTGCTCCATAGCTACCGGATGAATCAGCTCGATTGTCATCTCGATGTTATCGCCAGGCATGCACATCTCTGTACCTGCTGGTAAGTTAC
>ERZ772969.976-NODE-976-length-24467-cov-10.102818_pt1 | contig 24467 bp, 25 predicted proteins | sample MGYA00511676_ERZ772969 | MGnify/ENA primary metagenome ERZ772969 (study PRJEB29015, sample SAMEA2737651) | human gut metagenome | biome: human gut; feature: human-associated habitat; material: faeces | place: China | collected 2012 ... | reverse complement strand
GAGGCGACAGTGCTTCGAGGGCTGTCCATGCTGCCAGTATTGCTCGCGCATCATTTGCTTTATCTGACGGAGAGAAAGACGGCAGTGGACCTAGATCGATTTGGCCTTTGTCGAATTGCTGTCGCATGGCAGTGTCTGGGATAGCCTTCGGTTGCAGTTGCTCTACAGTTGCAGGTGCATTGTGGGGCACTGCTTGAGAAAATTGTATGGACGCCGAATCGAGATTACATGTTGATGGGCTGGAAGCCGACATGGCGACCTCGCTGCGGTCGCTAATTGCAGTTAGAGATTGCTCGATTTTAGACGTCAGAGTCCGCGCCCTGGCAGTGTTGCGAAAAGTCAGCTCGCTCAACAGCTGTTCAAGTTCACTAACATTGTTGCGGGACTGTTCGAAGATTGCTTCCAGATCGAAGATTGATTTTTGCGCATACTGCCGTGTCTTCATTTATTTCTGCGGCTCCATATCCCTTCAGTTAAGAGATATTATGCTAATTAGCTTGATTTCTAAAACTATTAACTTGCGCTCATGACGTAGATCCAGATCCCGGTGAGATGCTTATCTTCGATTACATTGAAGTGCTCTACAATCGGGCCCGGCGCCACAGTCATCTCGGCGGCGTCAGTCCGGAGGCCTTCGATTTTGAAAAAGGCATCATTCATTTACCATCTGCGAGAAGCCAAAACAGGGATAGAGCGCTACGTATAGTTATCTGATCAGGCAATCGACTTTCTCAAGGTTCTACGCCTTACCTCTGACAAATATCTATTCCCTTCGCAAGCCACAAAGAAGCCAATCCAGCAGAAGTATCTAACTGAAAATTCATGGCGTCTACGTGAAAGTGGTCAAATGCTTGATATACCTCATTGGACGCCGCACGATCTGCGTCGTACAGTACGAACGGGCTTATCTCGTTTACAGTGTCCAAATGAGGTGGCTGAGGCCGTATTGGGGCATACACGTGGCGGTGTTGAAGGAATTTATAATCTTTATAAGTATGATGCTGAGTGCCGGAAGTGGTTGCAGGTGTGGGCGGATTATTTGGATAAGTTGCTTTAGAAGCTATTCCAGAGGAAATTATCAGTTAATAAAGATTGGCAGTTTGGAGGGATATGGGCGGAAATTAGTTGAAGTCCAGTGGTGAATTTAGGGGAAATGATTTTTCATGATTAACGAAGGAGTGTGAGATGAACGATGTAATTCAGCAAGCAATGGCGAATATTCTTTTTAATAAATTAATGGAATGTTTTGATGATTTAGAGTGTTTGAGCGGTATACAGACAACTAAAGAATTTCGAATTGTAGACGAGTTAGCTGAAAAACTAGAACAGTTATTAAAATTTTCAAATCGTTCACCTTGCGTTGACTACGAACTTGTTATTAATATATGGAATACATTATACAACGATGTTGTAAAACTGAATGATGATTACAATCTTTTGATATTAAAACTAGTTGATATATATAAGTTGAGGATGGGGGATTCTTTTCAGATATTCGGTAGCTTAATAAAGCATGATACTAAGGTTATGCAGAAATTAGATGGGGAAGATTTTAGAAAATTCAAAGAGTATGTCTGTAAAGGTAATGAAATTGTCCGTGACTTCAGAGTCTCCTTGCTTAATTATTATTCTTCCGATCTGACGGATCGATTTCTAAATAATTGCCATGTCATTAATGATAATAATATTAACTATACGTCTATTGAAATTAAAGGAACTAGTATCTACCTAGATCAAAACGCGGTTTCTTATATTGCGAATCATGGAAAATGTATGGAGCAATGCCTTCAGGCTAAGAAAAATAATGTCATTTCTTTCGTTTATAGTTCATATTTAGTAGAAGATTCAATTAACATGAATCCTCTTTTCCTTGAAGAGTATCTCGACAATCTTTTGAAAATCACCAACCATCAGATGGTTGGCGTCATGGAAAATGGGCTTTGTTTTGTCACTGAACCAATATCCCAGACAATAGAGAGAGTTAAAAAATACTCAAAACTTACTAAAACATTCGAAACTCATAGGTTTGTCAAAGTCATCGAACATTATCATAATTATCCTGAACTGAGGAAAGGAAGAGAATTCTACAACGAAATATGTAAAGATCCAATCAAGTTTTTCAATGACGATGGTAAGATTAATATTCCAGGATTTGAATTAATAGAAAGAAATTTTGGAAATAATCAGCTAATAGCTGATTTAATTAATTCTGGAAAAGTGCGTGAAACAACCCTGCAAGAAAAAAACAAACTTATCGAAGATATTTTAAATTTGTTCGATTTTATAAATTTCGAGACAGAATCTGTCAGGCTTGACAATGCTAAGAAAATCTATAGTAGCTATCGCGATAATAGTCACTTGATACATGCCTGCATTACTGATTATTTTGTTACCGATGACGCGAAACTAAAAAAACGAGGGAATATTATCTATTCCTTAATCGGTTCCAATACTAAAGTCATTAGTTCAAAAGAGTTTAGTCAGCTATTGCCAAAGTTACTAAGTACGGTTTAATTATACGAAAGATAATGGTCTTTTGGTAAGCTGACTTTATTATCTTTGTGGAGTCAGCTGAGCTTTGTTCTCGATGTAATTAGGTGGGTTTAGAAATAGAAATGTATTAATGGTTTATTGGTAAAGGGAGGTTAATCTAAGCTGAGCGATATGAAAATCCTCAAAATGGATATATTACTCAAACGGAGTGAGTTATGTGGATTGTCTTACTTATCTCAAGGAGTATCTGTTGAAAATTTAAAATACTTATATTGTGGCTATTTTTTTTGTGCCTAAAATTCATAAAGCTAGTATGTTAAATTAGTAATCCGTATACAATTTTAACCTGCATGCGATGACAGAAGTACTTCGTTTTGAATCGTCAATAGTTCCCATGGCGCTGATCCTGCAAGTTCCTGGTAGATTAGATTTTATAATGAAGGGGGAGCTAGCAGGAAGATATTTTTCTGGTTCAGTTGTATAGTGTGTAACGAACCAACCAAATGTGATAATAGCCATAATGATAAATATGATAATCTTTTTCATGGGGTTTCCTTTTGGAATAAAACATGAATTACTTCAACCAAAAGGAACCCGAATGTTATTCAGTGATTATAACCCGGATACGTTTATATAGAACTGACCCTTATTATCATCAGTTTTTTGTATCCGGTAGGTGATTGGTAGGGAATTTTGCAAGTCTGGTTTTGTAAACGTTAAATCAGCCGCACACTGATAGACATCAAGCCCTGATTCATAGCTAATTGTTCTGACATTTTCAACAGAAATACGCACATCTTTATCCAGTGTCATCCCTTTCTCGATTGTCTTTCTGGCAATATCTACGACTAGATTTTTAGCATCATCACTACTGCATTTCGGCGTTTTCTCACCACAACCAGCCAACAAACCAGCCGCTATTAATACCAGAAGCATTGTTCTTTTCATCTAAGATTCCTTCGTTAATTAAGGTATTTGTTACTGCTTATTAAATAGACCATCCATTGTGCCTGCCGCAGAAATCCCACAGTAGCCTTCGCAACCACGAGTCATCACGCTGGCCTTACCGTTTTTCAGTTCACTAATTACTGCAACACACTGGCTGGTATTGTCATTCCAGATCCAGCGACGCTTCTGGCTTTCTCCGGCAGCTATTTGGTTTGCCGTCCCTTCCATATTGCATACGCCTGAGCCATCTCCTGTTGAGGCATTAATGTTGAATTTAGCATTGCCCTTTCCCGGATTCAGGGTTAGAACCGCTCCGGGTTTTACGTACTGCGCTGCTGCGACAGGTAGCGTTATGGCTGCTATCAATAAGGCCAACAGTTTTCTGTTCATTAATTAATTCTCTATTAAGTGATACGGATGTTTTTGGTGATTTTTCCCAGTGTCAGCGGTCTGCGTTTTCCCACAAAGAAATAAACGACGTTGAATGCGGACTTGCGATGATTCCCTCGACCGAGAGAGGGCCAGTTGCGGAAAGATTCAATCTGTTCTTCTGAGTAGGGCGTGTCAGAGAAGTCAAACAGCACAAGCAAGGCTTTTCCGTCGTGCTTCATCAACTTTTTAACTTCAGTGCTATTTACAGTTGCGGAGACATTCGAACGTGCCGCAGTTGGTTTACGTACTGCAAACTCAACGGCTACATCATCAATGACAAAATCAATGTAACCGTGCCCGGATACAGTTCTTGGCAGCTTGCTTTTTACTTCCGGTGAGACATTATCTGCAAACCAACCCAGCAAATAGCAACGTACCAGAGGCAGTAATTCCCGCTCGCTACATTCGTTCAGACGCAGGGTTTTGACGAACTCCCTGCGATAAAGAGAACTGAAAAAATACTCAAAGTATTCCGTTATTTCAGTGATGGTGGTTGCCATGGCTGCATCCTTTACCTGCTATTAGGTCCATTTTTAAGGGCATACCTTTCCGGCCATAATGTTTCCGGTGTCGTATCCAGAGCCCCGGCAATAATGCGCTCAGCTCTGGGGTAATGACGCTCTAAGGCATTATTTAATGTACGTGGCGCAAGGCCGTGACTGCGTGACAGTGACGCCAGCGTTAACCCTCGCTTGTGAAGTGCTGCCACAATATCGGCACGATGCCAGTTCCCTGAACTTCCTTTGCTCTGCTTTTTCTGCGATGCTGTTGAGTTACGCACAGTATTAACTCCATGGAATCAGTACATGGATATTAAATGCGAATAAAAGATACCTTTCAAGTTCTTTTGGTATCTATTTGTTGGTTTTCATATTAACGCATTGATATCTGGTGAAATTTATATGAGCAGTAAGAGAACAGTTTCGGCTATACCTACTCATCCTGAAGCTTCTGTTGAAGAGGCTAAAGACTGGCTGACAGCAGAGGAATTCACTCATATAGAGGGGATGCCGGGTACGCCTCGCGGTGCGAGAATGCGCTTGGAAAAGCTGGCATCCCTGCACCCGGAAATACGTCGTAAAAGGACTGCCGGAAAAGGCGTTGTTTACCATATCAGCGCAGCCACAATGTCGCTTGATGATGAGAGAAACAGGGCTAAGGGCGAAGCGTTTACTCTCAACGACAGTGATCGACAGCTAAGCCTCTGGGTGCAGCTGTATCGCAATATGTCGCCAGCTTCGCGGGCGCAACTGATGGAGCAGGCCCTCAGGCTGGTAAAGGACGATCTAATGTCTCAGGGGCCCAATGTTTCTGAACTGGCGGTACAAATCATGAAGCTGCCCGAAGATGAGCGTAAGCGCCTCTTTGAAAAGTTGAACGGGAAGGTGTGATAGCGTCAGTTTTCCGCCATGTCAGACAGAAGGAACCACCCCGGAACCCTGGCCCGTCTGACATGGCGGAATGTAAAGTATGCCATTACTTATTAATGAATAAAAATCTGTTTTCAGTTATTTCCGTTCTGAATTGCGAACTGGTTTCTTATTGTTATTATTTGCAATAAAAGTATATTTTTGGTATAATTTCATTGCTGGGTAGTGTTATTAATTGCAGCCAGCCATTTAAATCATCATATCCTTTAAACGTTCATTCTTGTTAATCCTTCACTGGAGGGTTGACTGTATTTAAAGAACACCATTATGACTATATCTGACAGGGGATATTGTGTATTCATTATTACAATGGCAGGAAGTAGTTAATAAACTCTTTATTAAGTATTATGGCATAGACATTAACGACACTGCCTTTTGTGAGGCAAGTTATATGAAAAGATACTGGATTGATTGTGTGCGTCCTTATCAGGCAGTCAATGAATGGGCATATAAGTATGATTTGCACAGACTTGATTCAGTTGACACTCCATTGATTGAAGTTAATGAACTATCCGTCAACCAATACATGGGATTAAAGTGAATAAAATACATCAGGAAGGGCTGACTATGCCCGTCAGTCAGGAATTAATTAACGTCATATTTAAAGAGATGGTAAATCCCCCACAGCATAAAGCTAGAATAGTCGCTGTCAGTCTTTTATTTAAATACCTGAGTTATAGCGCTGAAAAGGGCGGTTACCATCCTGTCGAAATACGACTTATTTCACGCAATGATGAATGGTATTTTGATTACATCACCGACTTCGGTTATATGGGGACCGTATACCCCGAACTGGAAAAGGAAATTGATATTAGCTGGAGTCAGCAATATGTCTTTCTTGCCCATGTTGGTGATCTGCCTGTTAACGCCGGAAGGGAGTTATTTGAACTCTGGCAATCCAACTTTATTCAGTATCACGCCATGAACGTCTACACCATTACCGTCCTGTGGGAAAGCTAATCCCTCTTTACTAATCATCACTACTGACATGGAGAATTATCTGTGACTGATAACAGAGGGATACGTGCGTCTCAACAGGGCGAATTGGACTGTCTTTGCGGTGCTTATTGCGTAGTTAACATGCTGAGCTGGCTGTATGACGGCAGAGTGAAACGACGCCCCTTAATGAACCGGCTTATTCAGGCTTACCAGCAGCGCTGGCCTTTGCATGAATGGCTGACTGAAGGGATTGAAGAAGACCGTTTAGACTGGCTGATAGCTCAGGTGTTGCAGAAAGGGCATTACAGCCGCCAGTTCCCGGTTGAAATCACCAAACCCTTTGCAGGGAAGCGAGGGTTATCAGACGGGCGACTTTTCAGGGAAATGCAGCGGTTTCTTGACGTCACTGACCATTCCCGCCTGATTATGCTCAGCGACCAGTTTCACTGGTCCCTTCTGGTCAAAATAGATGAAGAAACGCTCTGTTTCTTCGACAGCAACGGGCGAACTTCAATGCCCCGTAAAGCTTTCTCCCTGCGTACTGGCGTAACCCGCCGCCAGCTGTTTCCCGACGCCATTTACTTAATTGAACGGGAGTTCTGAAATGACCATGTTTACCCAGCGTGAAAACCGTATCCTTGACCAGGCGCGCGACATTATAAGCCGGTACTACCAGCGTGGGGTTCAGCTCTGTTCCCCTGATGATGTTCGGCGGTGCGTGATGGTTGAGCTGGCACCGCTTGAACATGAAGAGTTTGGCATCATCCTGCTCGATAATCAGAATCAACTGCTGCACCGCGAAATCCTGTTCAGGGGCACATTAAACTCGGTCAGCGTTCACCCCCGCGAAGTTATCAAGCGTGTGCTGGAACATAACGCCGCCGCAGCCATCCTTGTCCACAACCACCCCAGCGGCGAGCCTGAACCCAGCCGTTGTGATATCAAGTTGACTAAAAAGCTTCAGGAACTGCTGGAAATGCTGGATGTGCGGTTACTTGATCACTTTATCGTGGCGGGGACTGAAACGGTATCAATGGCTGAACGGGGGCTGGTGTGATGCTGAAAGTTATCTGGTTTAATGTACGTTATTGCGGGTTAGGCGCATGAGCAGGACAGCGTTACGTCAGGTCGTGCCTATGGTGCAAACAACCGTGTTTGATGCGTATATTGGCGGTCTGGCACCATCGGGTCGGCGGGGTATCGTCAGCCTATTAAACCGCAGCGCCAGCATACTTAAACGCGGTGCGGATGTAGCAGACTATCCGTGGGAACAACTTAACTACGCCGCCGTCGCTAAAGTACGTGCGGCACTGCTGGATGACGGTTACGCCGTGTCATCGGTCAACATGGCGCTGTCAGCGCTCCGGGGCGTGGCGCAGACGGCCTTTAACCTCAATAGTATGAACGCCGAAACGCTGGCCCGTATCCGGTCAGTGAAGCGCGTGAACGGCGATATCCAGCGTAAGGGAAGGGCATTAGACAGGCCGGAAATCCGGGCACTGATTCAGGCTGCAAAACAGCATCCGCAACCGGTGCGGCGCTGCCGTGATACCGCCATTGTGCTGACGCTTTGCGGAACGGGCCTGCGAGCCGGGGAACTGGCTAAACTTGAGCGCCGGGACTATGACAACGGCATCCTGACAGTGAGGCAAGGGAAGGGGCGAAAATACCGTGAAATTCACGTGGCGGATGCAGTGGATAAAGCTATCCGCACTTGGCTGAAAGTCAGCGTAAACGAAGCTGATAGTGCACTGTTCAGCCGAATTCAGCGCAATGGCAAGGTCGCCAGTCAGCCTCTGACAACAACCGGGCTAACTGGTATCCTGGCTGAGTTACAGCAAACGGCAGGCATAGCACGTTTTACCCCGCATGACATGCGGCGCACCTTCATCACCCGTCTACTGGAGCAGGGCGTGGATATCAACACCGTGCGCCAGCTGGCAGGCCACAGCGACATATCCACCACAACCCGGTATGACTGTCGTGGTGAGAGCATGAAAATCAGCGCCAGCAAACACATCAGGTGTTTTTAGCTGTTGAGCCGTTACCAGACGCGGCTTTAGTTTTATCTTCAGCACTCAACCGCGCGTACTTTTGATTCTGGACGTTAATCAGTGCATTGATATTTTCAGGCTGAAGTACCCACGCAACATCTTCACGCGTCCATTGTTCACTGTCAGAGAAATGTTTAAATAACGGTTTCCCCGGCCCGCATTCATTAAGTTTTGCTGCCACCGATGCGCATTTCTCTCGATCTGACTCCCCCGTTTGAAGCTTGTCAAAGCGACCTTTAACGAGCTGGTAAACAGTGTAGATTTCCAGTGCCTTAGGGGACCTGCCCGGGACTATCACGGGGTGCTCCTCCAGCCCATAAATGCCGTTTAGCTCTCCCCCATTGAGCAGGTCATTAAACATGTGATTCACGCAGGCACTCAGTACATCCGCCGCTTTCTCTGCATCAAATTTATCCGGACTAAAACCCGATCCCGTCAGTTTTCTGGCAATCAACGCCAGCTTTTGCCGTGTATCCCGCCCCAGATAGAGCTTCTTCTCCAGAAATTCAAAGACCTCGTTACTGCTTTTCCGTTCCCGGTGGCATTTAGCATCAGCCTTGTTGCTTTGATTACCAATCATTGTCACCTCCATGAAAGTTTTTTGTACAAAATATCATCATTGAGCCTCAGCGAAAATTTCTTATTTATATGACCATTCTGGAGACAGAAATAGGTGCTATCGAATCACATTCACATGAAAGATGCCCTTAACGTGCTCAATGAAGGCATCGTTGAGTGAATCCTTGCTTTTTTGGTGGTTGTAAATCATTCCGCTCCTGAAACAGCTCAAAGGAGCACAAGCATGAGTACCAACCGTATTTTACGTAAAAAAGAGGTTCTTCGTCTGACTGGGGTCTCGTTAGCGACGTTGTACCGACTCATCTCGAAAGGCACTTTTCTTTTGTCAAAGAAGCTAACTGGCGACAGTAGCCGGGCGATGGGTTGGCTGGAAAGCGATATCAATAACTGGGTTAACAGCCGCATGCAGGCGGGAGAATAAGATGGCAATTATCAATTGTAATACAACTGGATTTGAAGAAATGCTGACTCCCTGGTTTGAAACTATGGGGCAACAATTGGGCCTGTCGGAACGGACCATAATTGCTGTACTGAAGGAAAATCAGTCGCGGATAAGTAAACTTAATAAGTGGTCAGCCCGGCATGTTTCTCGGTTGATTAAGGAAGGAGATTGGGATAATTACGAACAGCCGAATTCTTACTGTCGACTGGCGTTGATACTACAGCGATGTACGTATATTCCATGTGGTAGTCTGGCTTGTGCGCATTGCTCTGCAGCAAAACAGTTACACAACCAGTCTCTAGATTTGTATGGCGTATACAGTAAACCGGGCCATACTACAGTTTTTCTTGATTTTAAAAGCCCATACTACTCAAGGAAATGGTGTGCGGCCGGACTGGTCAATCTACACGATCCCTCATGGCCTGTTTAAAACCAGTCATAGGCGGTTCATGAGATAATTAACGCTCTTAAGGCAAAGCATCCCCGTTGCTGGAATCATCAGCGGGGATGCTCCGACAAAAGGTAACTACTTGACTGAGAGGAATAAAAATTCTAGCTCATTCCAGCAATATACAACCAAGAATGTAAGCGTTCTCTTCGGATTGTCTTCGAAGCTTATAATGGTTTTTTTGTTGTGGGAAAAGAGATCGTTATACATGTGGTTTACATATGCGCCTATGACATCTGCAGCTTTTTCTGCATCAAAATTATGTACATTAAAGCCTTCACCAAAGCCTTCACCTGTCATTTCCTGCGCAATCAGAGCCACTTTATGTCTGGTATCCGTTCCTAGATTAAGCTTCTTCTGAAAAAAATCGAATATCTTTTTATGGTTCATCCGCTTACGGTTACATACCGCATCCGCATTCCAGCTCTTCTCGCTCATCGTCATCACCAAATCTATCCTGTAGGTCGATTTATCACCACTGAGCCTCAATGGGAATGATGTCCTTGCATGACCAGTTTTAAACGTTTTGATGCGCCTAATAACGTAGTGATTTACCGAGGAAGCCAAAGATTGACGTCTGGAGGCCAATCCGAAGCAAATCCTTGAGATTTTTCATGCTTGTAAATAACGCAGCTCCTGAAACAGCTCAAAGGAGCACAAGCATGAACACCAACCGTATTCTCCGCAAAAAAGAAGTTCTTCACCTGACCGGGATCTCGTCCGCGACGTTGTACCGGCTCATAGCTAAAGGAGACTTTCCAAAATCGAAAAAACTGACTGGTGATAGCGGTCGGGCGGTGGGCTGGGAATCAATTGAAATTGAAAGCTGGATTCAGTCACGTGGGATTAGCAATACGCAGTGATCTGTAAGCCTTATCCAACCCCTGACATACCAACCATATGGTCAGTAACAGTGCTACTACCTGCGTATGAAAGGGGAGATCACTGTTGCTGCTATGCGCTATCGGAACAGAATATGACGCAACAATTTAATCGTGAACGGGTGACATCTTTACGTGACAAAATCTTACTTAGAGTAAATAGTGCAGGCCAGTCTACGCATGGCAGTATAGACAAAATAGCATGGGTAACGGACATGCATGACTGGCAGGAAAATCGGATACTCAGACAGCGTTTGTTTAGCCTCGCTTCAGGTGGGCGCTACCTGATAAAAGTACGACCGGCTGGAAGGGATGAGTGCGGTGGACACTATCGCCGGGTGGTGGAAATCCGACTGAAAGCTAAATCGCGTACACACCCCATATTGCTGGCAATCCATTTTGACCCAACCAGTCGTCAACGTGGATTTCAGCGAATGGAACTTAGTCCTCAGCACTATTCTGCGAAACAGATAACGGACTTGTTTGTGTGGCTGGGGCGGAAGGGACGCATCGGCAAGTATCTATATAGGGGATTACGTAATGCCTGGATAACCACTATTCATTACGCGCTGGATGTGGTGGGAATGAAGCTTCACGACTATTTAATAAGGCTGGTTGGTGCAAGGAGCGGCGACTTTAATGATTTGCATGGAGAGCAGGAAGGGTTACGGCTGGGGTCTACGACTATCGTCGCGTCAATCTACGAAAAGGCCGATGTTCCGGGTCTGGCAACTGAGAGAAGGTATGAACAAGCTGTCCTTCTGCTTGATGAACAACAGTTCCGGCGGTTTCTGCGGCTGGAGTTGCGTTTATCACCCGGCAAGAAAAAGCTCATGCTGAACAACCTGCTAAACATGGAGAATCTGGTATCTAAACTCGTATTTTATGACCGTAACGCGCTGGTAGATTCTGAGCTTGAACCTGATTTTTCTCGCCTGCTACGTGAGTATGTCCCTTACCCGGTTGCCAGAGCGGATTACCAGCCGTCAGCGACCCTGAATGGTAAGCAGGTCAGCTCAGCGAAAAAAGCTGCTAATAAGCGCGTTGATAAACTCATGGGGCGCTACCGTGTAGAATTGTTCGACTCAGAGGCTATATGGGCTATGTTACCGCTTGTGGTTGAAAAACTTGGGATTCTCGCGCAACCACAATACTGGCAATTTAAACATCGCCAGAAGTGGCTTCAGTTGCGACTGAAACAGGGGTAATTGTGGTTGGGCAGGGATGCCGTTTGCTTCAAAGCATGAAAATGGCGGACATGTTAAATCAGAGACCTGAAAGATGACGGTTTTAAACCGCCCATCGTTGCAGGATTTTGGTGTGACAGACCAGCTAACTACCGCTGCTGTTTAGTGTCAGATTCGCATCTCGTACAATGGTAGGGGAAAACCGCCGATGATTTTTTATTCCCAACATCGGCTTTAGTACCCTGGTATTAACCGCAGGGATTGATTATTATCCCCATAACACAGAATCTATGTTTGTATTTTCGATTCTGTATTTTTATTAATTATGCCGGTTAATGCAACCCTCAAGGTAGTTATCAGGTATAACCCTATAATACTCACTATATAGTATGTGTATGTCAGTGCCATATTAATAGTGATAATCAGCAGCAGAAATAGAGCGAGAAGAGCGTGAGTGTTATGAGTGTATGGGTAATATGAAAAAAATTGGCCTTCATTAAGGTATTCGTAATTGATGGTGTAAAAGGACAGTTGTAAAAAAAACAACTGTGTTTATTGTGTTATGCAACTTCTAATCACGAGGTGTTCAGTGAAATGTTCTGTAGGTTATATTATCAAACGTGGTATTCTGGTTACACTCGATACTTATAATAAGTTCATTGAGGATGTACATAACATACCTTTTATTGGGAAAGATGGTCGCCAGTCTCCGTCATACTATCTGGATATTCAACGGTTTTTGCAGCATCTAATTTGTAATAACTTTCTTTATGCTAAAAAGACCCCGGAGGATAATCCATGGACGCAATACTCGCCAATATATAATGAGCTGGGTAAAAAGGAATTACCGTTTGTCTTTAAACAGAATAAATACCTGTGTTGTGACCGGGCGTTAGAGTTGCTGAAAGATGCAGGAATTATCGATATAAAAAATCACTCCTATGGAAACGGGAAAAGCCGCACTTTTGCTTTGTCTAAGGCATACCTCAAACGCTGGTTTGAAAGCTCGCCTGATGACTACAAGCAGCGCGATGACCGTTACATTTATCTGTCTGTGGGTAAACGTGTTCGTGACCAAAAAATCATGACGGAGGAACAACTGATCCACAAAGCGTTATCGCACTTTAATAAGCCTCGCCACTCCACGCGGCATGTATCCCGTGAAACCCAGCAATATATGCGTCAGGTATTTCTCAACATGGGTGCGTTGCGTATCAACCTTGATAAACTACAAGCTTACGTTCCTGAAGACGAAAGGGAGGCTCTTCTGAAGTCTCACTTCCTTCAGCATTTGGCTGAGCGTGGTTGCAGGATGGTTTCAAGCGTTCCTTTGGTGGTTGAATACTTTCCTGAATATAAACTGGCGGAGCGGGGAACACGTTCCTTTGAGAAGAACGGTGGCTTTCAGGCACTCAAGGCTGCTATCAAATGGTCGGTATTTGAAGGCCATAACTACGATATCAAAAGCAGCCAACTGAATATCCTGAAACACGAGCTGGAGCGATACGGCATCAAATGTAAGCGGTTGGCGAAGATCACCAAGAAGAAGATAATGCGGCGGTTTAACGTTGATCAAAAGGCTGCTAAGTTGCTTATCTATACTCTGATTTACTCACTTGGAGAGTTTCGTAAGCATAAGGACAGCGCCGCGTTTCGTAAGCTTTGCGATTTGTATGGCTACAATGAAGCGGTGTGTGTGGCTGATGAGTGGATTGAGTTTGTCCAGCCAGTGAGAAGGGCGCTTAAAAAGTTGGTGGCGCGTTATCTTGGTGAGCATGTTAATTGCCCCGGTCGTGGTTGGGCCATACGCAATTCTGTTCGTCAGACTTATATGGTTAAACCGGGCAAGATCACCGCGAGTGTTCGTCGGTGTGTTCTTTCGCATATGATTCAGGGTATTGAGAGTAAGGCGGTGTATGAAGCAGTGCTGGCTAATCCCGGTGTATGTAGTTCGATTGAGCATGATGGGATGGTGAGTAACTGTGAGATATGCTGGAATCACCCTTATCTTGAATTGAAGATAAAACATTAAACGTTAATCTAATCTTGACCCGCCATCTTCATACAGCCATTCAACAGTATCTATAAAGATGTGGCAGCGCGTAAAATTCACTCAACTAGTTGATCATTAAGAGGTTCTTCTTGGTGTGACTTTCAAGAAGATATCTATTGATGATTTCAATCAGGAAATTGACGATACTCGCAACAAGTCAGCGACATATCCGTATATACCTTTGGCATCATTCTGAAATGGAGGGCTCCTCCTGTCTACTATTGGTCCATCGATCAAGCACAGTGGGCGGAAGCTCTACTAGGAGCGAGGGCCAGGGCACCACTTCTGGTACGAAGCGCCGAAGTCACTGAGCAGAAGGTCCGCTGTGAGCGAACAACGGAAGTTCGGAATAAATACTGACATAGACGTGTTTTCTTGCGGTGGCCAGTTTTTGTTGACCACTTCATTGTACCTAATCTTGGAGGTTGATCAGTTAACCCTCATTATTGCGGGTTAACTGAAGTTAGGCTTACTGTGTATAGATAAAACAAGCGTTTTTCCAAGTTACCTTAGAAAAAGCCTTAAGTTAGAAGCCGTTCCTCGTAATCGTCGGTTGTGGGCATTTTTCCGATCTCTGTCATGCGACACACTAATCGGGATAAAAGCACTCGTACCTCAATTATATGCTCAACTAAAAAGTTATCTGACGTAGCTCCCCCATGCACTGCCTTCGAACGGTAGTCATACAGCTTCTTAACCCTACGATAGGTGGCTAAACGATCAGGCCCTCGCTCCTCAAGATATGCTGCGGCCATAAGAGCAAGACGAAAACGAAGCTCTGAATTGATTCCAAAGAGCGCTTCAAATCCTGCCCATAAAGCAGCAGCAGCCATTCTCAAATTCGCGTGTTGGTTGTGAGTAGTTAAAGAATCAATAGCGAGCCGGAATGCTGGTTGCTCTAGCAGATCTATCCAACGCTTGAGATTCTCTTGAACCCAGTCGAGAGACTCTACTGATATCTCTACACTTGGGCTTATTCTCCGAACTGCCGGCACGTCCTCAAGAAGTTGGACTTCACACGAGTTGGCTTGAAGAGCAGGGAATACATCCCAAGATGCACTTGCTACTGCAGGAACAAGTATATCGGTGAGTGTGCGGCATCGGATCGCGGATATGATCCACCATCCGATAGTCAGGTCTGATTGAGAAAATTTCGACTCACTGCTTTGCAACGCAAGCTCATGCGTAACTGCGGGCATATGACGAGCAACAGCGCTGAGTAGCGACTTGCTCTTAAGCGCTTTGGCTAACTCTATCTCTCCTGGTGGATGAAGTACCTCCCTTAATTCACCTACGTCTTGGAAAACATAAGGCCCGTTTCGAAACGTCAATCCTGACAAAGCGAAACAGATCTCATTCTGACTGGATAAACTAGATATTCGAGTTGCAGCGTATTTCTTGCGAGACTCGAAGTAGTTAAGTAAACCTGACAATTTTTCTTTGTTGATTTCCATATTCCCAAGCTTAGAATTTTCGCTATTGTGTACCGTATATTACACAATAGCTTAGTTAGGGCGTAGGCGTCCGCTTTTGGCACCAAGCCGTATTTTTCGGACGATCTGCATTTTGGTGTGCGCATTGTTGGTAAGGAACGCGTCATTCTGGCGAAATATATCCAGTTCAATCAGCCTCATGCCGTGTTCGGGCTGGGATTCGACGTTGATTGCGCCCGAGCCGCCATCGGCTGGAGCGAACGCAACGCCCCCGCGCCCACGCTGACTATCACCAATCCAGACAACGGACATGCGCACCTGCTTTACGCGTTGCAAACCTCGATCCGCACCGCGCCGGACGGGAAAATGAAGCCGCTTCGCTCTACGCCGCCGCCGTGGAGAACGCGCTACGTAAAAAATTAGAGGCTGACGCTGGGTATTCGGGGCTAATCTGCAAAAAACCAAACCACGGTCACTGGAAAATTGCAGTATGGCAGCCGGAACTCTACACACTGGACTGACTCGCCGATTTTCTCGATCTGAACGCGGCGAACGGCAAAGAAATCGTTGCCGACTACGGGTTAGGCCGTAACTGCATCTTGTTCGATAAAAACCCGTAAATGGGCATATCGCGCCATCCGTCAGGGCTGGCCTGATTATGCTGCTATGAACGAGCTAGTGCCTACAACCTACAGTTTTCTTTTCATTGGACGATAAAAAAGTTAAAGTTATTGCAAACAGCATATCTAAATGGACTCATGCTAATTGCTCTGCTGTAGCGTTTAGAGAATACGTACTAAAAACGCACTCTCCAGAAATACAATCAATTAGAGGAAGGAAAAGTAAGGGGGAAGGACGATCTAAGATGGTTGATGAACCGTGGAAGGATATGGGGATTAGTAGGTCAACATTGTATAGGAAATACAGGTGATATATGGTTATAAGTTGTAGGTTAAAATGTGATTTATGCGATCATCTATACAGGATAAGAGTTGGTGTGGGATTTGATGGCTATCAGAAGCACTACTTTGACTGTTCTAATTGTAATGCAAATATAGTCTTTGCCCTAAAGGCTAAAGCTCCAAAAGCTAATGTAGAATCAGTAGAAAATTGTTTTCTCTCGTTTGATGAATCGGACGTAGAGCCAGAAGTCTTAAATTTTCATCCAAATTGTGCATTTGATAAGGATGATTTGCACAATCCTTTTTCCTTCCCTTCGTTAGTTTTGTCAAATCTAATATCTCCACATATGAGGTATATTCAAGGAAGAATTCAAAGCGTTGCTCATCAATTCGATATACCAATTGCACCACATAAATGGTCTTTAATTAAAGGAATGATGACAACTATCCATAAAGATAACAAGAAAGCAGCAAGGTTTGTTCAGCAGTATACTAAGCAGAGAAACAATGACATGAACCCATCTTCATCTGATGGTGTTTCTGATGGAGAAGATGTCATAGTTTATGAGTCAGGTGCTGCTTACCCTGAGTCCTACATCATCCATGAGTTTTTTGATTCACTTTTCTATCCGAAGTTGGGAGATATAGTAAGGCCTATTATTGATGCGATTGACGCGATTGATAAGGATGCTCTTTCTGACTTTGTTAGTTATTGGCAGAGTGAGCTGAGGGAGCAAAATCAACATCGGTATTTAAACACACTTTCTGATTATTTTCGTCATAGAGACCACTTTGGTCAAATCGTTATATATTCCAGAATTGATTACAACGTCGATGAGTTGATTGTATCATCTAAAGGCTTTGATCAAATAAAGTTATATTATGGTGATGCCTATGAGGCGCTAACTTCAAATATGACTATTCTTGCCTGCCTAAATAACGTCATGGATGGTAGGAAGTTCGATGAGTTTAAATCAATGACGCTTACAAAATATTTGGAAGTAAATAAGGCAAATAAATCCAACCCTTTCAAATCAAATCCTTTATTCTCGGTCTTCGCAGAAGAGGATGTCGAATCTTCTATTAGAAATGGTTCTCATCATGCATCAATATGGCATGATGGAGACAAAATAATGTACAGAAGTGGAGGGACTGGAGCTCAGCATGACATTCCGTACACCCGCTATTTGGATTTTTGCAACAAGCTAACCATTAAACTGGCTGCGATATTTATAATCGAACATTACCTCAGTAAACATGTTAGCGGTTCGGGATATTTCATCGTTGATTAAATCCGCAGCCGGTACCTTGTGTTGAGACAAAACAGCCTATATTAGATAACAGCCCTCTTTTGCAGAGGTTTTTTTTTCAGACAGCACAGGATCTGACATACTCCACATTACCTGATGACAGTGACCTGTTGTCCCTGGCTCGTTCCGGCAAGCCTTCTAGCCCAGCGGCACTAAAGATGATCCGCGGGATTCCGAGCTGGCATTAGAGTTAATGCTGCGTTACCCCCAGAAGATTAAAGCCATTGAACCCGACAATGCGGATATCTATATGGGTGTATCAACACTAATCAATAAATATCGATGGATTTCGGACATGGTGATGGGCGTGGCAGTTATGTAGCACGAGTGTAAAATAAGCTGGATCTTGAGTGAGCGTAACCGGTGATATTATCTTGGGTAAAACCTTGTGCAGCGTGCAAGACGATATAAAAAAACAGGTTTCACCTTGTTCTTGTAACTACATGATTATGTGATGATTGTTTCGATTCATGCTAGGATTGTCTTTAATTTATGAGTTTAATGTTCGTGATTATGAGGATACTCAATGGCGCTGTCTTTCGGGCTGAAAACGGCCGCAGACTGGTTACAAAAAACAGTCGCAAGGTTCCAGTTTGCTTCAGGCAACATTTCCGGGACGGAAAATCCACCAGAAACGCAATCGTCGATTGCCGGGGCTGAAACTGTAGTAACGGAAAATGAATTCCAAACACTAACCCCGATTGTCGATCCTGATAAAGAGGGCTATCAACCCTATTTTAAGGCGCTGGATTATGCCCTCAGCCGGGATGATGTGAAGAACATCGCCATCACAGGCCCCTATGGCGCTGGCAAAAGCTCGGTTATTCTTTCATACCTTAAAAAAATTGAAGGGCGAAAGCGGCTGTGGCATCGCCTGAAATATTGGCTCAGGTTTACAAGTTTAAAACCAGCGGATGAGCACGTGACTATCTCACTGGCAAACTTTGAAACGGATGAGATGTTAAAGAGTTCCGAGTCTTTATCAAAAGAACAAAGCATTGAATACAGCATCTTACAGCAGATTTTATACAAAGTGGATAAAGGTACGCTGCCAGATTCGCGGGTAGAGCGCATCCACACCCGAAGTTTTGGGCAAATACTAACGACATCTTTTTTGCTGTTTTTTGTTCTCGCACTGGCAATTGTTGTCACTACATTATTATTTCCTCAAAAAATCGTCAGCACGTTTTCATTATCGTCAGAGGTGAGTCACTTCATTGCTATACATCCGGTATGGCGTTGGGGATGTATTGGCTCGTTATCGTTTATCATTTGTTGGTATTTACTATCCCGTTTTTATCGGATAGGATTTTTTGACAGGAAAATTGCGCTTGATAAAATAAATCTCCTAAAGGCGGAAATTGCAGCTGAAAAACAGAATACGGCTTCCCTGCTAAATTTGTATATTGATGAGATTGTTTATTTCTTCCTTAAAACAAAATATAGGGTTGTCGTATTTGAAGATTTGGATCGTTTAAATAATGGCCATATTTTTATTAAACTCCGAGAAATAAATCAAGTGGTAAATAATTCCAGCCTCTTGGAAAAGAAACCTATTAAGTTTATTTTTGCAGTCAGGGAGGATTTATTAAAGGATGCTGAATCACAAACTAAATTTTTTGATTTCATTGTGCCAGTTATACCCGCAGTAGATAGTGAGAATGCTTACGATATATTAAGTGGTAAAGTTATAAACTTTAATGCGGCAGATAAAGAACAGTTTTTCAAAAAGATATCCCTTTACCTGACTGATATGCGGGTAATGAATAATGTTATAAATGAATTTAATATCTTTAAAAAATTAATCACGGGTGAGATTTCTGATGTAAAGTTATTTTCTTTGATAATGTATAAAAACTTATGCACCAAAGATTTTACTCTTCTTGATAATCAGGATGGTTTTTTATACAGAGTAGTTAATGCCTACTCTAAGAGAACACTACATGAAGTATATTTTAAAGATTTGGAAATAAGTATTTCTCAACAGAAAGAAAAATTAAATAAAGCACAAGAAGAATTGCAAACATCCAGTTTAAATCTGAGGGCTGAAATCCTAAGACGTTATCTTCCTGAACAAATTGAAGCGAACACAGTATTTTATATAAGCCATAATAAGCATGGGCAGATTGGGAGTAGTTGGAGCTTTGTTGAACTTTGTGAAAATGAATCTTTGTTCTGTGATTTTCTGAACAGAGAGCTTCCATCTGGAACAGCGATCTCTCATGCAATAAACGGGTATCACTATCATGATGCCTTCCCAATCTCACGGGACAAGCGGTCTGAAAGTTTACGCGAATACAACAAGCGTTCACCTGTCATTTTAGACAAAAATCAGAAAACAATCGAGCAATTATCTAAAAGTATTTTAAATACACAACGTGTTCTTTCTCAACGAAAAGGGATATCCCTTCATGATTTATGCGAAAAAATTACATTAACAAAATTGCGTGAATGGTTGCTCAAAGTACCATCAGCAGACGATGGATTAAGTAAAAATACAGCCAAGTCATCGGCGATCAATTTCAATGTGGAATTGTTGTTTTTCATGTTATCAAATGGATACATAGAGCAGGACTATATGCAGTATCGCTCTATTTTCCATGCAGGTGCTTTAAGTAAATCAGATAATGTTTATATCCAGAAAGTCGCTGCCAAGGTGAATTTTGAAGAATTGAAAGATATACATCTGAATAACGTTTCCAATGTTGTGGATAAAATTGAGTCGCTATCATTTAAATATTATGAAGGGGTTTTTCATCCGCATATAATTGGTTTTTTGATCAACTATCGAGTTGATTTTGCCCGTGATGTATTTATTCACTTATTCAATCATTGCTCACCCGGATTAATTGTTCGCACTATGCGGACGTATTTTTATGAATTCCGTAATGATGCCTATCAGGACTTAATTAATTTAATTTTAAGCGAAGAAAAGACATTGGGTAAATTGATGGAGGCGATGAGCACTTACCATGACATTGACTCTGATGATGATTTTTATCAGCAGCTATCTGTATCATTTCTTCGTTTTGGTCTGATAGAGAACATTACCCGACAAAGTGCTGTTCAGGATTATCTGCATGAATTAAAAACAGATACTACATTGTTTACATACATACAGCCCGACGAGATTGCGTCATTCAGCATAAAATTAAAAGAACTTAATATTGTATTCGATAGCGTCAGTGAAGCTAACGGTGAAAGTGAACGTGCGTTGGTGAAGTTTATCGCAGAGAATTTTCTGTATGTGTTTAATATTAATAATCTCACTGCACTATTTAATGCGTACTCTGATAACAGAAAGAGTGTTGAGGAGTTATCGCGCAATCCGTATACCTTAATCATTAATGAAAAAGTCCCATGCTTAACTGAGGCTGTAAATAAAAACATTGAGATGTTTATCCTTGAATGTTTCATTCATTCTGAGGAAAACGTTGAGACTGTTATTTCACTCATTAATTCAGATGTTACTGAGCATACCAAAGAAATTATCATTGAAAGCATGGATTTTGAAGTTCAGCAGCTGTCGACAGTTGAAAATATCAGGTTATCTGTAGTAGATGGAGCCTCATTCACTGTTTATGACCTCTTGTTTAAACATGGGCGTGTCGCTGCCAACTGGGATAACATCTTTGACTATATGTTTACCGATGTCGACGATGAGATATTGTGGGAGTTTTTTGCTCACCATCCGGAGGCGCTTTCAGGCCATAAGATCAGTGTTCCTGAGGAGTCTGTTGATAATGCTGTAAATCACATCATTTCAGCAGCAGATAAGCCAGACGTGTTGTATGCACAGTTGATTAGTGTGCTGCCTGTGAGCATCGACCAAGCAGTCAGTGACCTGCCACTGACAAAATTTAAAGCACTTTGTGACAGCAACAGAGTTTTGCTGTCAGAAGCGCTCTATAAAGACGTACTCAGTATTTATGAAGGACAACGTCGAAAGGGCCTCAATGAGTGTCTGTCACTTATGATTAGAAACAACGTTGCTGTTTTTGAAAGTAATATTGAGTTTTACTTGCAAGATGACGACGATTTCGATAATGAACTTATTGAGCTTGTGCTCAATGATGACGATATAGCGTTGACGACTAAAGTTTCAATCATCGACATTATCTGGCCGCACTATACCAATAGTTTCTTCGACCATATAAGCGTGAATAGTAAGATCAGTATGGCTCTTCTTCTTAATGTTTCGGAAGATGACACCCGGCTTGTGTTCTTGAATCATCTTTTAGAGTTTGAAAAACTGCCTTTTGAATACATCAATCGTGCACTTATGGCCTTCGTGTCGGAAGAATACAATTTGATTGCGGATAAAACCAAACGAGCAAAAGTACTCAAAACTGAAGGTAATGAGATCCTTTTAAAGTATTTAACGCATTGCTACTTTATCAGCAGTTATAAAGACAAGGGGGAATCGTTTGAAGTGTATCATTACCGTAAAATGTTTCTGGACGAATCACCAGAGGATGATTAACTCGCCACTTGAAAAATCCGACAGATGGATTGAATTGCCTTCATATGATCACTAGTATTGACGGGTTGTCATTCTGAGGTGTAAAAGTTTATTTATCGAAGGCGTGTATTCGAATGCTTGTCAGAATGCAGAGGCGTTATGAAAAGGTCACCCTTAAAAGGTGGCTTTTTCGCTTTCAGGAGTGATGAAAACGTCATTCGTTTTGTCAGCCTTGTGTTATTAGAGTGATGGAAAAACAAGGGGAACATAGCGCTGGATGAGTACAACAAACAATATCCGTAAAATCGGATGGTTACAAAAATGTAGGTCGAAAAGTGGTTTTTATATATTTTGGAGAATAATCGTTAATAATCAGTTTTAAACACCAATGTATTATGTTTACGAAACATCAATATTGCTGTGTGTGCTTCCTACCCATCCTTCAAGTTTATCTGCCCAGTCTTGCATCATAACCTTTCGCTCATCAAGATAAGTTGCATGGTTGTATGTGCGACGAACATTGTTGGTATCAGCGTGCGCAAGTTGGGCCTCAATAGCATCAGGTCGATAGCCCATTTCGTTTAAACGCGTACTTCCTGTAGTTCGGGTAGCATGGGGACTATAAATGCCACTCCATCCGAGGCTTTTAAGTAGCTGGCGCAGGGAGTGCGATGTCATTGGACCTAGCGGATTATCTCTGCCCGGGAAAAGGTGCTGCCGATGCCCGGTTAATCCCTCTAGTGTTCTGAGCATTTTGACAGCCTGGAAGGGTAGGGGAATAACGTGTTCTCTGCGGGCTTTCATTCGCTCTGCCGGAATGGTCCATAGGGCGTTATCAAGATCGAATTCTCTCCATTCTGCTTCGGTGGCTTCTGCAGGACGCGCCAATGTCCACCACATAAGCCACATGCAATAGTTAACCTGATAAGAGCCACGACTATTATCAAAACAGCTTAGTAACTTTCCGATTTGCTGAGGATTTAGTGCCTGTTTGTGCTGTGTCTTATTAGCCGGAAGGGCCTTGCGCACAGGCCATACGGGATCGCTATCAGCTCTAAGCGTCGCGACTGCCAACTCAAAAACTGATGAAATGGTGCGACGGGCTTCAGCGGCAACAGTCGGAGCGCCGCGCTTAGCCGTTTCCTGAAGAATTTTAAGTATATGGTGTGGAGTGATCTCTCTGACTGGGAGCTTACCGATTGCGGGAAAAACCACACGTTCAAGCATATCCAGTCGCCGCGTTTTGGTGATCTCGGCCCAGTCTTTCATCTGCAACCACTCTTTGGCGATCAGCTCAAAGGTGTTGGATGCGTCATTGACCTTGCGGATCTTATCTAACTGGCGAGCCTGTGTCGGGCTAACTCCATCTGCGACTTGCTTACGCGCTTGCTCGCATTTCTCGCGAGCTTCGGCAAGTTTGACCGTCGGGTACTCACCCAGCGCGAACATGCTGGATTTGCCGTTGAGTTTAAACCGATAGCGCCATGCCTTTTTGCCGTTGGGTTTCACTTCGAGGTAGAGACCATTGAAGTCATTGAGTCGATAGAGTTTTTCTTTCGGCTTAGCAGTGCGGCATTGCGTATCAGTGAGCATAGCGAGTCCTTGTTTATTTCTTATACTGCTATTGTACTCACCTAAAATGAAGATGGAAACTGATTGTACTCATTCCTATACTCATTTTTGGCTGCGCTATTATGAGATGAGGTGAGACGTTATGAAAAGAAAAATCCACGCAACTGCGTGGATTTTATGAGGTTTTATATTTTTATGCGATTCACTGAGATCGCATGAGACAACAGAAACGAATTAGACGTTGAAAAGGAAGTTCATCACATCGCCATCTTTCACGATGTAATCTTTACCTTCTGCACGCATTTTGCCTGCTTCTTTCGCGCCTTGTTCACCTTTGTAAGTGATGAAATCTTCAAACGAGATGGTTTGTGCACGGATAAAGCCTTTTTCAAAATCAGTATGGATTTTGCCCGCTGCCTGCGGCGCGGTTGCTCCAACCGGAATGGTCCATGCACGCACTTCTTTCACCCCAGCGGTGAAGTAAGTTTGCAGGTTCAGCAGCTTATAACCGGCACGGATCACACGGTTCAGGCCCGGCTCTTCCAGCCCAAGCTCCTGCATAAACTCGTCACGTTCTTCGTCGTCCAGTTCGGCAATGTCTGCTTCAACAGCAGCACAAACCGGAACCACAACAGAACCTTCTTTCGCCGCGATTTCACGCACCTGGTCAAGATATGGGTTGTTTTCAAAACCGTCTTCGTTGACGTTGGCGATGTACATTGTTGGTTTCAGCGTCAGGAAGCTCAGGTAACGAATAGCCGCTTTCTCTTCAGCGCTTAAATCCAGCGCGCGCAGCATACCTGCATTTTCCAACTGGGGCAGGCATTTTTCCAGGACCGCCAGCTCAGCTTTCGCGTCTTTATCGCCACCTTTGGCTTTCTTCTGTACGCGATGAATCGCAC
>ERZ772969.964-NODE-964-length-24639-cov-5.735885_pt1 | contig 24639 bp, 19 predicted proteins | sample MGYA00511676_ERZ772969 | MGnify/ENA primary metagenome ERZ772969 (study PRJEB29015, sample SAMEA2737651) | human gut metagenome | biome: human gut; feature: human-associated habitat; material: faeces | place: China | collected 2012 ... | reverse complement strand
AATACAATGAGCAAGCTCAAGTATTGTCAATTATTTTTTATGGCTGAACTGTTACGGAAAATTTAAAATATGAGAAAAAATACTTGAAATACAATACAAAATAATATATAATGTTGTTTGTGATTGCTGCTATGGCTCAGGAGGTAGAGCGTCGCCTTGGTAAGGCGGAGGCCACGGGTTCAAATCCCGTTAGCAGCTTAGTAAATAATAAAAACAGGCATAAGCAGAACATCATATACGCAATGTTACTTATGCCTGTTTTTACACTATCAGGGGAGTTCATCTTGACTTTTCGCTAATAACCTTCATTTGTAACTTTCCATATGCCTTTGCGATTTTTTTTCAAAATTATCATTCTGTCCGGGTTCTGTACAATACCTTCTTTGCTCACATTTACGATAAATTGATATTTTTTACCATGCAGTTTTGCACTGCCTTTTTTATCAAATTTAATGTAATTTACTGTAAAGATGGTTTTTGAATAGTATCTGATTGCGGCAATTTCAGCTTTTTTAATTTGTTTTTTTGATAATTTATATACTGATTTCCTTTCATTTTTTATTGAAGATATTTTGTTTGTATTTTCATTTTTATCAATATAAGTACTATTGAGAGGTTTATCATTTGAACGCCTGACAAATTTATCTGTTTTTTTGATTTTGTAATCACTAAATGAAGCTAAAAATTTTCCATTATCAGATAGTGAAATTGATATAGCTTTTGTTGCTGTATTTCCATTTTTAAAAGTAACCTCCATGACAATTATATCTTCTTTCAATTCTTTTGCAAGATTTTTGATTTTTGCATTTTCATTATCACTTAATTCACTAATAGTTTTATTTGGTATCCATGAAATTGTAAGGTATTTGTATTCTTTTTTATTATTACCATACGGAATTTCAAAATTCTGTGCATTTGCATATTCGTTTCTTTTTTCTGTCCAGTCTTTGAAATCAAGCTGCTGATTTTTGCAGGAAAATCTGATTTTTTCTATATTTTCTCCTAAAATATAAAAAATAAGCTGATGGCCTTTCATTTCACCACTGTCACTAATGGTTCCGGTTTTTATTACTGCTGCGGTTGAAGTGATTTTTTCATTTGTTACATATGCATATGCTGTTATGGTATTTTTGTTCTTAAATGAAATAAGAGCTGCAAAGATAAGAAATATTGTTATAAAACTTGCTGCCAGAGCAGTCCATTTTTTAAAAGTACACTTCTTTTTTTTTGAAATATACTTATCAGCTTTTTCAATGAGTTCGTCATCAATATAACCAATACAATATAATTTGTCCATATTCATAGAAATTCCTCCTTTTCAAGATAGATTTTAAGCTTGCCGCGTACTCGGAACAGTGAAGTTTTCACTTTGCTTTCGGTAATTGACAAATGTTTTGCAATTTCAGCTATACTCTCCATATAAAAGTATCTACGCACAAACATTATCTGTTTTTCATCTGATAATGTATATAAAAAACGACTAACCATTTCACCTAGAAGTTTTGCTTCAATTTCACTTTCAACACTATCAATTGCAGGAATACAGTTATCAAGCTCTTTAGACAGTTCAACAATATTGCAATTTCTTTTAAGGCTGGTTTCTTTCCTGTATCTGTCAATGGAGATAGTACGAATAATCCGGGCAAGAAAAGCAAAAAAATAATCCTTTGGATTGCTCGGTGGTATTCGTTTCCAAGTTTCCATATATGTATCATTTTCACACTCCTGCACCGTACATGTATCTCTGATTATTTTATAAGAAATATTACAGAGTTTTGAGCTATACTTATCTGCTGTATATTTAATTGCATTCTCATCACGATTAAAATACAACTGAACGATTTTTTCGTCTTCCAAATTTTCACCTTCTTTCCTACTGTATTTAGCCGTTCACTAATCATATCGTATTTTAGATGGTGTTGGTTACATTTGTAATAATTACTTTTATGGCAAGTTGATGGTCTGCCTGTGTCTATTGATATATTTTTGACAGTTGCTAAAATGGTTTTTAGCGATTATGCTTAGCTTTTCACCATTCAGATTGACAATTCTCGGTAAAATGGTACAATAAAAGTCGGGATATTATATTTTTTGTCATAAGGAACAATAGGGTGAATGTACATATGAAAATCATTGAATATGCATATGTTTCATACATATATTATTTGGTGATATAGGGCAAAAAATATAAAAAATTATAAAGAAAGGGGAACCAGAATGAGTGAAGCAACATTTCGTGGGGGTGTTCATCCTTACGAGGGAAAGGAATTGTCCAAAGACCTGCCTATAAAGACTGTTATGCCTAAGGGTGATATGGTTTTTCCTATGTCACAGCATATCGGTGCACCGGCAACACCTGTTGTTGAAAAAGGTGATAAAGTGCTCGTTGGACAAAAAATTGGTGAAGCTAGCGGATTTATTTCAGCAAATATCTGCAGCTCAGTTTCTGGAACTGTAAAGGCAGTTGAACCGAGGATGCTCTTAAACGGCTCTAAGGCAACTTGCGTGATTATTGAAAATGATGGAGAATACACCGGTATTGAGGGGCTTGGTGAAGATCGAGATTATACCAAGCTGTCAAACGATGAAATTCGCAACATTGTAAAGGAAGCTGGTATTGTAGGTATGGGTGGTGCAGGTTTTCCGACAAATGTAAAACTTACACCAAAAGAGCCTGACAAGATTGATTATATTCTTGTAAACGGTGCTGAGTGTGAGCCTTATCTTACATCTGACTACAGACAGATGCTTGAATGTCCGGAGGAGATTATCGGAGGACTTAAGGTAATACTCAAACTTTTTGACAAAGCAAAGGGGGTTATCGGAATCGAGGATAACAAGCCTGATGCCATCGAGAAGATGAAGCAGGCAGCCCAGGGAGAAAGCCGTATAGAGGTTATGCCTTTAAAGACAAAGTATCCACAGGGTGGTGAGCGTACTCTTATCTCAGCTATCACCGGCAGAAAGATTTATTCTGCAAAACTTCCGGCTGATGCGGGATGTATCGTTGATAATATATCTACTGTTATCGCTATTTACAGAGCTGTCTGTAAACAGACACCTCTTATCACGAGAGTCATGACACTTACGGGAGATGCATTTAAAACACCTATCAATGTAAATGTGCGTATAGGATGCAATCATGCAGACCTTGTGGCAGAGGGTGAAGGATTTAAGCAGGAACCGGCAAAGATTATATCAGGTGGTCCTATGATGGGATTTGCAATGTTTGATCTCAATGTTCCTGTTACAAAGACATCTTCTTCTATTTTGGCACTTACAAGAGATGAAGTTGCAGAGAATGAGCCGACAGCTTGTATCAGATGTGGACGATGTGTTCAGGCCTGTCCGGGCAACCTTGTACCTCAGAAGATGGCGCAGGCTGCTATGCACAATGACTATGATACATTTGTAAAACTGAACGGCATGGAGTGTTATGAGTGCGGAAGCTGCACATATGTATGTCCGGCGAAGCGTCCTCTTACACAGACATTCAAGCAGGCTCGTCAGTATGTGGCAGCTCAGAGAAGAAAGAAATAGGAGGGATAAAAGGTGAGTAATTTATTAAATATTTCATCATCGCCACATGTTCGTGACAAATCTTCTACGAAGAGTATCATGTGGGATGTTTTTCTCGCACTTATGCCTGCTACTGCCGTTGGTATATTTAACTTCGGCTTAAAGGCAGCGATACTTATTGTAGCCTGTGTTGCTACGGCTGTACTTACTGAGTACATCTGGCAGAAGGCTATGAAGCTTCCGGTTACGGTAAGTGACGGAAGTGCGGCACTTACGGGATTGCTTTTGGCTCTCAACCTGTCATCAACATTCCCGGTATGGATGGCTATCCTCGGCAGTGTATTTGCGATAATCATCGTAAAACAGCTTTTCGGAGGACTCGGTCAGAACTTTATGAACCCGGCACTCGGAGCAAGATGTTTCCTTATGATTTCATTTGCCGGAAAGATGACTTCATTTACATATGATGGTGTTACGGGAGCTACACCGCTTGCAATCATCAAAAACGGAGACAAGGCTACAGCGGTTGCCGATCTTCTTGCATCAGGTGACGGCAAGACACAGGTTGCCACAAGTGTTCTCAAGATGTTCCTCGGTACTATCGGAGGAACTATAGGTGAGACTTCAGCACTTGCACTTCTTATTGGTGCAGCTTATCTTCTTATAAAGAAAGTTATCACATGGAGAATTCCGGTATGCTATATCGGAATATTTGCAATATTTGCACTTATATTTGGCGGACGCGGATTTGACCTTACATATCTCGCTGCTGAAATCTGTGGCGGTGGTCTTATGCTCGGTGCATTTTTCATGGCAACAGACTATGTTACAAGTCCTATCACACCAAAGGGACAGATTGTATTCGGTGTACTTCTCGGTGTACTTACGGGAATATTCCGTATTTTCGGAGCATCAGCAGAAGGTGTTTCTTACGCCATCATTATCTGTAACCTGTTAGTTCCATTGATTGAAAAGGTGACTATTCCTGTTCCATTTGGAAAGGAGGGAATTAAAGATGGCAAATAATGAAAACAAATCAACGCTTATGCATGATGCGATTATGCTTTTTGTTATAACAATTATAGCAGGTGTTTTGCTCGGTGGAGTTTATACAATTACAAAAGGACCTATAGCAGCCGCAGACGAGAAAGCTACAAATGAAGCGTATGCTGCTGTTTATAAGGATGCAGAGTTTAAAGCAGATGACACCCTTACAAAAGCTGTTGAATCATTCCAAAAGGATGTTGCAGCAGGTAAGATCGATGATGGTACATTCTCATATACAAGCGAAGAACTTATCGAAGCAAGAACAGCTTCTAAAGACGGTTCACAGACAGGTTATGTTCTTAAAGTAAGCGGAAAAGGTTATGGCGGAGCAGTAACAATCGCACTTGGTATCACAAATGAGGGCGAGGTTGTTGGCATTCAGATTCTTGATGCGAGCAACGAGACACCTGGTCTTGGTCAGAATTCGACAAAAGAGACTTGGAACAGCCAGTATGTAGGAATGAAATCAGACAAAACATTATCAGTTGTAAAGGATGGCAGCGGAAGTGCAGACAACGGCACAGTTAATGCTATTTCAGGTGCTACCATTACAAGTAAAGCCGTGACAAGAGCTGTCAATGTAGCTATGAAATTTGTCGCAGCTCAGACCGGAAAGTAAGGGGGTAAAGACATGAGTTCTTGTACAGAGAGATTAAAAAACGGTATTATTACCGAAAATCCGACTTTTGTAATGATGCTTGGTATGTGTCCTACTCTTGCCGTTACATCTTCAGCCATAAACGGACTTGGCATGGGACTTACGACAACGGCAGTTCTTATACTTTCCAATGCATTTATATCATTACTTAGAAAAGTTATTCCGGATAAGGTTCGTATTCCGGCATTCATCGTAATCGTTGCTTCATTCGTAACGATAATACAGCTTTTATTACAGGGATATATGCAGTCACTCAACAAAGCATTAGGTGTTTATATTCCGCTTATCGTTGTAAACTGTATCATTCTTGGTAGAGCAGAGGCTTATGCTTCTAAAAATCCTGTACTTCCATCAATATTTGACGGACTTGGTATGGGACTTGGTTTCACATTTGGTCTTACATGTATCGGTATCTGCCGTGAAATTTTGGGAAGTGGTGCTATATTTAATCATCAGTTCATTCCTGAGGATTATCATATTACGTTCTTCGTACTTGCACCCGGAGCATTTCTTGTGCTCTCATTCCTTACGGCATTGCAGAATAAACTCAAGATGCCTTCTGCAACAAATGTTGAGACAAATGATACAAATATCGCCTGTGGCGGTAACTGTGCAAGCTGTATAGGTTCAAGCTGTGCAGCAAACAAAGGTCTTGTTGAAGCTGAGAGAGTTGCAGCAAAGGCAGCGAAAGCTCAGGCAGCTAAGGAAGCAGCAGCAAAGGCTAAAGCAGCAAAAGAGGCGGCCGCAAAAGCAGCCGAAGCTCAGAAAAAGGAGGATTGATTTAAGTGAATTTATTTGTGATTATGATTTCATCAATGTTGGTAAGTAATGTTGTACTTAGTCAGTTTCTCGGTATCTGTCCTTTCCTCGGTGTATCAAAGAAAGTTGAAACGGCAGCAGGTATGGGTGCGGCAGTTACATTCGTTATCACGATAGCATCTGCCATTACTTATCCGATATATTATTTTATTCTTGTTCCTTTGGGACTTGCGTATCTGGAAACTATCGCATTTATCCTTATAATTGCGGCTCTTGTTCAGTTTGTTGAAATGGTATTAAAGAAGTTTATGCCACCTCTTTATGAGGCACTCGGTGTTTATCTTCCTCTTATCACAACAAACTGTGCAGTTTTAGGTGTGGCACTTAACAACATCACAAACGGCTGCAATTTTATAGAAAGTGTTGTTACAGGTCTTTTTACGGCACTTGGTTTCCTTGTATCTATTGTTATATTGGCTAGTATCCGTGAGAGAATCGAATTTAATGATATTCCGCATTCTTTCAAAGGAACACCAATCGTACTTGTAACAGCCAGCTTAATGGCAATAGCATTTTGCGGCTTTGCAGGTCTTGTATAGAAAGGGGGAGTATAAATGACAGGCGTAATAATGGCAGCGGTAGTTGTTGGTTTGATAGGTCTTCTTATAGGACTCCTTTTAGGATTTGCGGCAAAAGCATTTGCAGTTCCTGTTGATGAGAAAGAAATCGAAGTGAGAGAGTTTCTTCCGGGAAACAACTGTGGCGGTTGTGGATATGCAGGATGTGATGCTTTGGCAAAGGCTATCGCAGCAGGTGAAGCACCTGTAAATGCGTGTCCTGTAGGTGGTGCAGCAGTTGCCGAAAAGATAGGAAATGTCATGGGTGTTGCAGCAGGAGACAGCGTAAAGATGGTTGCATATGTTAAATGTTCAGGAACTTGTGACAAGGCAGGCATCAAGGCAAACTATTATGGAATTTCAGATTGTAAGAGAGCAGCAGCAATACCGGGACGCGGAGATAAGGCTTGTTCATTCGGATGTATGGGATTTGGTTCATGCGTGGCAGCCTGTAAATTTGATGCGATTCATGTAGAACATGGTGTTGCAATAGTTGATAAAGAAAAATGTGTTGCGTGTGGCAAGTGTGCAGAGGAATGTCCAAACGGACTTATCGAGCTTGTACCGTATGATGCAAAATGGGCGGTTGCCTGCTCAAATAAAGATAAGGGACCTAAGGTTATGGCAGTATGTGATACAGGATGTATCGGATGTGGTCTTTGTGAAAAGACTTGTAAGTTCGATGCGATTCATGTAGAGAATAATATTGCACATATTGACCAGAGCAAGTGTAAGGGATGTGGGGCTTGTGCAGCTAAATGTCCTAAGAAAGTTATACTTGCACACTAATCCTGTTACAAAGATATAGGCATTGCGGTGTCTATATCTTTTTTTTTGTGCATTAAAATGTTATAATAAAAAGTGATGGTATAAGAAGAATAATTTTTGAATAAAAACTAAGAAGAAATATTTGACACAGTACCATATAGGAGTTTATGCAACGATTTTGTTCATCTTATGGGTGGAAAACTTGAAGTTCAGAGTGAGCCGGGAAAGGGCTCTGATTTTTGCTTTGAAATCAGTCTTCCATATCCTGACGAAGAGGAATGTGAAGAATATACGGCTCATAAAAAGGAGGAGACAACTGAAATTTCAAAACTAAAAGGAGTACATATAACTATGAAATGGAGGAAAATATATGTGGATAGCAGATAATTGGAAAGATTATGAGGTGATAGATACATCAGGTGGAGAAAAGCTTGAGAGATGGGGAGATTATATTCTTGTAAGACCCGACCCGCAGGTTATTTGGGACACACCTAAAAAGGTGAAAGGCTGGAAGAAGATGAACGGACACTATCACAGAAGCAACAAAGGTGGCGGTGAATGGGAGTTTTTCAATCTTCCAAATACATGGCAGATAAATTATGGAAAACTTGTGTTTAATCTCCAGCCGTTTAAGTTCAAACATACGGGACTTTTTCCGGAGCAGGCGGTAAACTGGGACTGGTTTGGAGAGAAGATAAAAAATGCAAAAAGACCGGTAAAGGTTTTAAATCTTTTTGCATATACAGGCGGTGCAACACTTGCGGCAGCATCGGCAGGAGCGAGTGTTACACATGTTGATGCATCAAAAGGCATGGTGACATGGGCGAAAGAAAATGCGGCGGCATCGGGACTTTCAGATGCACCTATACGCTGGCTTGTGGATGACTGTGTTAAGTTTGTGGAAAGAGAGATAAGACGAGGCAACAAGTATGATGGGATTATCATGGATCCGCCATCTTACGGCAGAGGACCTAAAGGTGAGATTTGGAAAATAGAGGAAAAGATACATCCATTCATACAGCTTTGTACGCAGATTTTGTCGGATGATCCACTTTTCTTTTTGATAAATTCTTATACAACAGGACTTCAGCCGGCAGTTCTTTCATATATGTTAAATACGGAACTTGTAAAAAAAATAGGCGGTAAAGTTGAGGCGGAGGAGATAGGACTTCCGGTGTCATCAAATGGTCTTGTACTTCCGTGTGGTGCTTCGGGCAGATGGGAAAAATAGCAGCTTAAAGCTATTGTGGCTGTACTTTGGGTGTGAAGCAGTTACAGTGCAAAAACAGCTTAAATCCACATTGATTGACGGTAAATAACTGTTAATGTTATACTATGACTAACAGTAGTATGTGCATTATCATATAATTGATTATGCACAGGAATGGAGATTGATGTATAGAATGAAACATAGAATGAGGCTTAGGGGGAATCTTAAGACTTATCTTAGATGGCCCCTGTTTTTTGGCATATTACTTATTCTGATGACGATACAGCTTTTTTCGGTATCAGTGAGAAGTGGTGTGATAGGTATCGGATATACGATTTTATATCTTATGATAGCGGGGCTTATCAATTTTTCAGGCAGAAGAAAACTTAAAAAAGACCTCATCGAGTTTGCTACGAATTACGGTGAAATGCAGATGCGTATGATGAAAACACTTACTGTTCCGTTTGCCATATTGAGTGAAGACGGTCATATGCTCTGGGGGAATGATGAGTTTGTATCAGTCATTGTAAATAAAAAAGCTGCAAGGAGAAATATAGCAAATATATTTGAGGAGATTACTTTAGACAGTCTTCCGGATTCCGATGAGGTCAAGGTGGTTCATGTAAGAACCGAAGATAAATATTATCGTGTTGTCATGAAGCTTGTTGAGTCGGATAATGCAGGAGAGGGCGATACTGTAAAGACGGATATAAATCAGCTTATGGACAACAGCAGGCTCATATCTGTATTTTTGTATGATGAAACTGATATTATGGAGCTTGAACAGAAGCGTGAAGCTGAAAATCTTGTTGTCGGTCTTTTATATATTGATAATTATGATGAACTTATCGACAGTATTGACGAGATAAGACAGTCGCTTATAATGGCTCTTATTGACAGAAAAATAAACAAATATATGCAGGGCATAGATGCAATTTCCAAAAAACTCGAAAAGGATAAATTTTTATTTATGTTTAAACAGAGTTACCTTTCGGAAATCTGTTCAAACCGTTTTGCTATCTTAGAGGAAATAAGAGATATAAATCTTGGAAATGAGTCAAGTGCAACGATAAGTATCGGTATAGGTGTGGGCAGAGATACCTTTGTCGAAAGATACGATCTTGCCCGTGCAGCTATTGACCTTGCACTCGGCAGAGGCGGCGACCAGGCAGTTGTTAAATCAATCGACCAGGAAAAATTCTATGGTGGAAAGAGTGTTCAGATAGAGAGAAACACGAGGGTTAAGGCGAGAGTGAAAGCCCATGCTCTGAAAGAACTGATAGAGGGCAAGGAAAGAGTTGTCGTAATGGGACATTCTATAGGTGATGTTGATTCGTTCGGAGCATCAATAGGAATATACCGTATAGCAAAGACTCTTAACAGAAAGGCAAATGTTGTATTAAATGAAGTCAGCCAATCTGTCAAGCCTATAAGAGACAGATTTTATACAAAAGAATATGAAGAAGACATGATAATTACAGGCGATGAAGCGAAAGAACTCGTCGATGAAAATACTGTACTTGTCATCGTGGATGTAAACAGGGCAAGTTATACGGAGTGTCCGGAACTTATCGAGCAGGCACAGTCTGTTGTGGTTATAGATCATCACAGACAGGCGGGGGATGCAATAGACAAAGCAGTTTTGTTTTATATTGAGCCGTATGCATCATCGGCGAGTGAGATGGTTGCAGAAATATCTCAATATATTGGCAGTGGTCTTAAATTAAAATCTGCCGAAGCTGAAGCAATGTATGCAGGCATTATGATAGATACAAATTATTTTTCCAACAAGACAGGTGTCAGGACCTTTGAAGCGATGGCATATCTCAGAAGAAACGGTGCCGATGCCGTCCGTATCAGAAAAGCATTCAGGGAGGATATTGACGAGTATAAGATAAGAGCTGCAGCTATACAGGATACCGAGCTTTATGAGGGTGTATTTGCGATTGCTGAGAGCAAGAGTGAGGGAATCGAGTCGCCAACGGTATTTGCGTCAAAGATAGCAAATTCGCTTCTTGACATAAGTAATGTAAAGGCATCATTTGTGCTCACAAAATACAGAGGAAAGGTCTACATAAGTGCACGCTCAATAGATGAAGTGAATGTGCAGGTTATGATGGAAAGACTCGGCGGCGGTGGTCATATAAATATGGCTGGTGCACAGCTTGAAAATGTCGAGGTTGAAGAAGCCAAAAACATGATAAAACAGGAAATAGATAGCATGATAGAGGAAGGAGAAATATAAAATGTGAAAAATACATTTTTCACATACAAGAGTTGTGTCTGCGCACACTTGACACAAACTTGGGATGCACAAAATAAGTGTGCAGAAAAGAGGATAAAATGCAGGTTATATTATTAGAAGATGTAAAATCTCTTGGAAAAAAAGGCGAGATTGTTAAGGTAAATGACGGTTACGCAAGAAACTTTATATTAAAGAAAAAGCTAGGTGTTGAAGCAACATCAAACAACTTAAATGAGCTTAAACTTCAGAAGAAAAATGAGGAAAGAATAGCAAAAGAAAAGCTTGATGCAGCGAAAGAATTTGCAAAAGAACTTGAAGAAAAACAGGTGACAGTTTCGATAAAGACAGGTTCGGGCGGAAGAAGCTTCGGTTCTGTTTCGACAAAGGAAATTGCGGCAGCAGCAAAGAGCCAGCTTGGTTACGAACTCGACAAAAAGAAGATGGAACTTGATGTACCTATCAAGAGTCCGGGAACTTTCAATGTAAAGATAAAGCTTCACCAGAAAGTAACGGCAGAACTTAAAGTTGTCGTAAAACAGGCTTAAGGGGTAAAAAATTGGAAGAAGAAGTTATAAAGAGACTGCCACCTCATAATGTGGAAGCGGAGAGAGCCGTTATCGGAGCCATGATGTTAAATGCGGATGCCATAATGGTATGTTCCGAGTTGTTGACATCGGATGAGTTTTACCAGCAGCAGTATGGCATTATATTTGATGCACTTGTGGAAATGTATAAAGACGGGGTCGGTGCAGACCTTGTCACATTGCAAAACAAGCTTCGTGAAAAGGAAGTTACACCGGAACTTTACAGTGTTGAGTATCTCGGAGAACTTTTGGCGAGTGTGCCGACATCGGCAAATGTAAAGTTTTATGCGGAGATAGTTCATGAGAAAGCAGTTTTAAGACGGCTTATAAGAGTCAGCGAGCAGGTCACAAAAGACTGTTACATGGACAGCCAGCCGTTAGAGGACATTTTGGAAGATACGGAAAAAAGTGTGTTTGATGTTATACAGCAGCGTGGCGGAAGTGAGTTTGAGCCGATAAGGGATGTTGTTTTAAGAACTCTTGACAGCATTGAAAAAGCAGCAAAACAGAAAGGAAACATAACAGGACTGGAGACAGGTTTCAGGGATCTTGATGCAAAAACAGCAGGCTTACAGAAGTCTGACCTTATACTTATAGCAGCAAGACCGGCTATGGGAAAGACGGCATTTGTCTTAAATATTGCAGAGTATGTTGCACTTCATAGTAACAGTACGATAGCACTTTTCAGCCTTGAGATGAGCAAGGAACAGCTTGTAAAGCGTATGCTTGCCATGAATTCAATGGTCGATTCGCAGAAAATCCGTACAGGTGACCTTGAAGATGATGACTGGGACAAGCTTGTCGGAAGTGTGCGTAAGATAGGTAATTCAAATCTTGTTATAGATGATACATCAGGTATCACAGCGTCAGAGCTTCGTTCAAAGTGCCGTAAGTTAAAGATAGAGCAGGGACTTGACCTTGTGATAATAGATTATCTCCAGCTAATGACAGGAGCGGGCAAGAGAAAAAGTGACAGCAGGCAGCAGGAAATATCAGATATTTCCCGTTCACTTAAGGTTATGGCAAGGGAACTTAATGTTCCAGTCATAGCATTGTCGCAGCTTTCACGAGCTGTTGAGTCAAGACCTGATAAACGCCCTATGCTGTCAGACTTGCGTGAATCAGGTGCGATAGAGCAGGATGCGGATATTGTAATGTTTATATACAGGGATGAATATTACAATCCCGATTCGGAAAAGAAAGGTGTGGCAGAGGTTATTGTGGCGAAACAGCGAAGCGGACCGACAGGACCGGTAGAGCTTGCATGGTTGTCGCAGTACACAAAATTTGGAAATCTGGAATACCAGAGGTAGACAATGGCTAACGGGACGCTCTGAATGAGGGAGATTATTCCAACTCATGGACGCTCTCGCTCGGAGAAATTCGTAGCGGCACATAAGCGTGCAAAATACGCCCGCTAAGTGCCGACGCATTTCAACGCCATTCGGTCAGAATAATTCTCCCTCATTCAGAGCTGTGCTATGGGAGAGTGTTCATTATGGTATGGAATTTACAGGGAATGGCTTTTTGTATTAAGGCTGCCATTGTATATTGGTATGCGTATATTAAGTAATGGAATTGTTATGAGCAAATTGTAAGTGTGAGCAACGGTAGATTTTTGAAACATGATTTATGTTTTATATAAGATTATGGCTTTTTAAATCGTAACAGATTATTTTGTTGATTATAGGAAATGATTAATTTAAAACTCAAGGGAATTTAATATAAATTGAAAAATTAACCTTGAAATGATTAGGGTTTATTTATATTATATAAGTGTGGGATTTGTTTTTCCACGCTTATAATAAATGAGATTTCTTTAAATGATAACAGGTGTTTTTACACAGAAATGGAGGACAGTGAGTAATGGGAACACAGGTAAAATTTGATTATTCATTAACAAATGGTATTGTGTCAGAGGACGAGATTAAGTCTATGGCAAAGATTGCAAAGGATGCAAAGGATGTACTTGTAAGCAAGTCAGGTGCAGGTAATGATTTTCTGGGATGGATTGATCTTCCGGTGGATTACGATAAGGAGGAGTTTGCACGCATTCAGAAAGCAGCAGAGAAGATTAAATCTGATTCAGAGGTTCTTCTCGTAATCGGTATCGGAGGTTCATATCTTGGAGCGAGAGCTGCAATCGAGTTTTTAAGACATGGTTTCTACAACAGCGTTTCTAAGGAAATACGCAAAACACCTGAGATTTATTATTGTGGAAACAGTCTTAGCGGAACATATCTTTCACAGCTTATTGAAGTTATCGGAGACAGAGATTTCTCTGTAAACATCATCAGCAAATCAGGAACAACAACAGAGCCTGCTGTTGCATTTAGAATTTTCAAGGAAATGCTTGAAAAGAAATACGGAAAAGAAGAAGCTGCCAAGAGAATTTATGCTACAACAGATAAGGCAAAGGGAGCACTTAAGAATCTTTCAACAGAAGAAGGATACGAGACATTCGTTGTACCTGATGATGTAGGAGGTCGTTTCTCCGTGCTTACAGCAGTAGGACTTCTTCCAATCGCAGTAAGCGGTGCAGATATTACAAAACTTATGGAGGGTGCTGCTTCTATGAGAGAAATCTGCTTAAATAAAGACTTTGATGAGAACGAGTCATTAAAATATGCGGCAGTCAGAAATATTCTTCTCCGCAAAGGAAAGAGTGTTGAAATTCTCGGAAACTATGAGCCGGCATTCCACTATGTAGCAGAGTGGTGGAAACAGCTCTTTGGTGAGAGTGAAGGAAAAGACCAGAAAGGTATCTTCCCGGCATCAGTTGACCTTACAACAGACCTTCATTCAATGGGACAGTTCATTCAGGACGGAAGCCGTATCATGTTTGAGACTATCATGGAGCTTGAAAAACCTTCATACGATATTACTATCCAGGAAGAAGCAGTTGACCTTGACGGACTCAATTATCTTGCAGGCAAGACACTTGATTTCATCAACAAGAGTGCGATGAAAGGAACACAGCTTGCACATACAGACGGTAATGTACCAAACCTTGTAGTAAAAGTGCCGGAGCAGAATGAGTTCTATCTCGGACAGCTTTTCTACTTCTATGAGTTTGCCTGCGGTGTCAGCGGATATATTCTCGGAGTAAATCCATTCAACCAGCCGGGTGTAGAAAGCTACAAGAAAAATATGTTTGCATTACTCGGAAAGCCTGGATTTGAGGCTCAGAGAGAAGAACTTATGAAACGTCTTTAATCTTTGAAGATAGAATTATATTTTAGAGGATTTATAAAAAGTAAAACGGAGCTGTTTTTGGAAAACAGCTCCGTTTTTTTAGTTCATATTGTATAGCTATTGGTTTTACAATGATTTTAATATCTGAAATATCATGCACAAATAACACTTCCTGTTTAACTATAGATTATGATTAGAATATCAAAAATATATAAAATGTCAATGATTTTAACTTGTAAGAAGTAACATTTCAGCCATGAAAAGTAAGTTTAGATTATGGAAAATATCGGCATATTTTGGTATAATTTAAGATAACTGGATTTTTAAAATGTCAACAAGCACTTGAGAGGGGAAAAGGAAATATGAAAAAAATTAGTATAAGGCAGTATATTGCCACACTTATCGTGTGTTTTCTGGCGATAGCAATATTATCTTTCTGCACGATACAGGCATTTTACAAAAAGTCGGTAAATGATACACTTTCACTTGGAGAGAGTGCATTGAAACAGCAGAAAGAACAGATGGATGCATATCTTTCAAGAGGAATGGATGCGGTCGAGGTTACAGCGATAAATATCGAGTATATGCTCAGGGAAAATTATAGTAATGACGATATACTCAGTTATCTTAAACAGGAGTCAAAGTATTACAAAGAGGATGTTGATGTAAATTTTACAGGAATTTATGGTGTTATTAATGATGAGTATCTCGATGGTATAGGATGGCAGCCGGAAAATGATTATGTGCCACAGGACAGAGAGTGGTACAAGGCAGCAGTTAGAGCAGATGGTGAGTCGACTTTTGTTCAGCCGTATCTTGATGCACAGACTAACACAATAATGGTTTCGATAAGCCGGCTTTTGGAGGATAAGAAAAGCGTTATATCTCTTGATATTGAACTTGGAACTTTGCAGCAGGAGACACAGGCTATAAAACTTAACGGACAGGGGTATGGTTTTGTGTGTGACCGTTCAGGGCTTGTGATAACACATTCAGATGAAAAAAATATCGGAAGTGATATATCAAAAGGAGAAATGGCTGCTTTATATAAGAAGATTGTCTCAAAAAAGAACCAGACATTTAGTTATAAAATGGGCAAAAAACATATAACCGTATTTTCGACTTCCGTTATGGACGAGTGGTATGCGGTCATGATAATAAATAATGATGTTCTTTATAAAAAAATAAGCAATCTTATTATATATGATGTGGGACTTAGTATTGTACTCTACATGATAATAGTTGTATTTTGCACAATGTCGATGCGCGTGACAAGACGCACTCTCAATGAACTTGATGAGACAAATGATGAATTGCAGGAGATAAATGATAGTGTGCTGCAGGCTTTGGCAAAAACAATTGATGCAAAGGACAAATACACTAAAGGGCACTCTGTCAGGGTTGCAAAGTACAGCAAAATGATAGCGGGAAGAATGGGAAAGACGAAAAAAGAGCAGGATGAGATATACAGAGTCGCACTTTTGCACGATATGGGAAAAATAAGAATACCCGATGCTATTATAAATAAGCCGGGAAAACTTACGGATCAGGAGTTTTCGATGATTAAACTCCATCCCGTGACAGGTTATCATATTTTGAAAGGAATACGCAGGATTAAGGATTTAGCCATAGGTGCAAAATATCATCATGAGCATTATGACGGAATGGGTTATCCGAGTGGTCTTAAAGGAAAAAATATTCCTGAGATAGCAAGAATAATAGCCGTTGCAGACAGTTATGATGCGATGGCATCAAACAGGAGTTACAGAAATGCACTTCCACAGGATGTAGTCAGAAGTGAGATAGAAAAGGGAAAAGGAACGCAGTTTGACCCTGATATAGCAGACATTATGCTTCAGATGATAGATGAGGACAAAGACTATGAGATGAAGCAGACGGATGAATTAAAAAGAACGATACTTGTGGTTGATGACCAGAAAATGAACCTTATGCTCGTAAAGGGAATATGCAAGGATGAACCTATGTATAACATACTTACGGCGGAGAGTGGAGAAGAAGCAATAGAGATACTGCAAGAAAATGAAATCGCTCTTTTACTGCTCGACATAGAAATGCCTGAGATGGATGGTTTTGAGACACTTGCAAAAATCCGTGAATTTTCAGATGTAAAAGTTGCATTTATAACTGCAACAAGAGATTATGATACGATAGAAAAGGCGAGAAAACTCGGTGTAGAAGATTATCTTACAAAACCGTTTCTGCCTGCCGTATTTTTGGAAACAATTCATGGTATTATCGATTAGATAATATGCTTGTAAAATTTATTATATGCTGTGTTATTTGCTATATTTTCATAATTTAATTTCGTATTATGATAGTATCGTAAAAAATATTTGTATTTAGATAAGGAAGGAGCAAATGATGAAGAAAAGATTTATTGCTGTCATTATGTCACTTGTTATGTGTGCCTCGCTTGTTTTACCGGTGGGATATGCTGATGTTAAAGCTGATGCCAAGTCGGCTGAGATTTTGGATACTGATGTGAGTGAGGCTTCTGACGGATGTACTCTGCTTGGTGTGTACGGTACTTATTACAGTCAGGCAATGGAGGCTCTCGATAAGCTTAACGAAATTCGTAAGGAGGCGTGCGAAGAGGGAGATGTACCTGACCCAAGAAATCCTGAGCGTATGCTTAACGCTGATGATTATGTGCCGTTGAAGTGGTCAGGAGATTTAGAAAGTGTGGCTAAGATAAGGGCTGTTGAAGCGGGAATAGCATATGCGTTTATGGATTCGGGGCATAACCGTCTCAACGATAAAAATACATTTTCCATAAGTTATAACGGGATTTCCGGAAGTGCTGAGGACCTTGCCTACAACGATACGACAGATATGGGTGAGGGTATCATGCAGTTTTATATGGAAAAACAGTATTGGGTAAAGGAAAATCCGACAGGTGAGGAGACAGGACATTATACAAGCATAATAAATCCTAAATATAAATATGTAGGCTGTGGAGATTTCTATTCAAAAGTTGGAAGATTTTCAAATACACTTGCAACGGAATTGTCGGAAAAAGAGGGACTTGATGAGTCTATGCTTAGAGCAAAGAAAGATGTAATGCAGAAAATAGAAGTTGCAGACCAGTACATAAAAGAGTACACAATAGAGGGCGATAGTGAGATAAATACCGATGCCACGGCGAATTATACGGTGAGGGTAAAAATTCAGAGAAACAATGCTGTGCGAAGTCTTTGGGCACTTGGGATTGACAGTTTTTCATCGTCGGACACAAGTATTGCAACAGTCACTGATGATGGTGTAGTGACTGCTATAAAAAACGGAACAGTTACGATAACTGCAAAATCGGGTGACAAAGTTGTTGCAACTAAAGATATAACAGTAAAATGCACACACAACAAAAAAATAAAGAATTATACACCTGCAACCTGTCAGACAGAGGGAAAGAAAACTTATTACTGTGACAAATGCGATTATACGGAGGAAAAGAATATTCCAAAGAAAGCACATGATTATGTTTACGGTGATGTGGAGTCGGACGGAAAAAGAACCGGAGTATGCTCGGTATGTGGTGACAGTGTGCATATAACACCGCCGTCATCATTTAATGTAAAGTGGAATAATGAGTCACATACGGAGAGAGGTTACAGCGAAACATTGCCGATGGATTTAAAAAGTGGCTCAAAAATATACTGCTGGCCTGAAAGTGTTTTGGATGACAGCGCTTATAATGATGTAGTGATAGAAACGGCAAACAGTAACATAGTGTCAGTTCCGGAGGAGATGACGGTCAATTCATCCATGAACCGACTTGAGATAAAAAAAGACGGAGTCTGTGGTATTAAGATTTATCCAAAATATAACAGCCGAATTGCAAAGAATTATATATTCAGGATAGGGGAAAAAGGAAGTCTTAACATAGCAGATGCGGATGTGACATTGTCGCAGTCACAGTACACATACAATGGTGGGGAATGTAAGCCGGATGTTACGGTTACGGTTGACGGAGATACCGTTCTTGAAAAAGATGTTGATTATACCATTAGCTATGAAAACAATAAAACAGCCGGAATTGCAAAAGCAGTGATAAACGGTAAAGGCATTTTTAAAGGCAGTGTAAATAAAGAATTTAGCATAGCAAAAGCAACTGATGAAGTACATACAAGTCAGGCAGTTACGGACAGTGCAAAAGCAGCAACCTGTATTGAAAACGGACTGACAGAGGGGTCACATTGCTCAGTCTGTGGAGAAGTCATAACTGCACAAAATGTGATTGAAAAAACAGGGCATAAATATGTTGACGGAAAATGCAATGTATGTGGCGACATAAGTTATATCGATGATTCAGGTATTCGTTATACATTTGATGAAGATATAAACGGAAACAAGACATTTAAAGCAGCTGCCGTTCCCGGAAAAACATTGACGGGAGAAGTTGAGATAAAAGAAGAAATGGCAATAGGTGATGTTAAATATCCGGTAGCATCCATAGAAACAGGGGCGTTTGAGGGACAAAGCCAGATTACAAAGATAATAGTTCCTGAAAAGATAGAGAAAATCGGAACAAAGGCATTTGCAGGCTGCAGCAGCCTTGTTGAGATAAACTTTTATCCTGAGACAGTCCCGGTAATAGAAGATAAACTTTTCGGAGATATGGATACATCAAAGATAACTGTCAACACATTAAGCAATGCTTTGGGATATTATGTTATCCGTGAAAAAGAAAATGTAACGGTGCAGCGTGGTTTAAAGAGCAGACATATTCATACAATGCAATATCATGAACCGGTATCGGCAACCTGTGAAAAAACAGGAACAGTGGCATACTACAGTTGCAGCGGATGTGGGAAACTGTATCGTGATGAACAGGGAATATCAGAGCTTAAAGAAAGTGCTCTTACAGTACCGGCATTGGGTCATGCATGGGAGAGTGATTACACAATAGATAAACCGGCAACAAAAAATACCGCAGGGGAAAAGTCAATCCATTGTATGAGATGTGATGCAAGGACTGATATTCAGACAATACCTGCAACAGGCGGCTCTGACGACCAAAACGGCAGTGACAGTAACAGCGGCAATAATAACAGCGGAACAAGTGGTGAAGATTCATCAGGCAGTAATACTTCCACGAAAAAGAAATATCCGAAAAAAGGCAAAAAAGTTACTGTTAAAGGAATCAGATATAAAGTAACAGGCGTGGTCGCAAAGACTAAGAAATTTGAGGTGTCATGCACGGGAAGTACATCAAAAAAGATAACAAAATTGTCAATACCTGAATATGTAATCATTTCGGGAATTAAATTTAAGGTGACAGCAATAGACAAAAAGGCTTTTTATAAGTACACGAAGTTAAAGACCGTCACAATAGGAAAAAATGTAAAAACTTTTGGAACACAGGCATTTGCAAAAAGCAGTAAAATAAGTAAGATTACGATAAAGACAACAAAACTTACAAAGAAAAGCGTAGGAAAAAATGTTTTTTCAGGAATAAAGAAAAAAGCAAAATTTACATATCCTAAGAGTAAAAAGGCGGTGTATAAAAAGATATTTAAGGCGTAGTGGAATTATTCAGGATATAATAAAGTCTAAAAGGAAAGACCGACAGGCAGATATGGTTATCAGCTTGCAGGTCTTTTTTGATATAAGGTATCAAAAAGGTGAAATAATCAAATTAATGGGTGAAAATGGCAAAAAAGTGTAGATTTTTTGAAAAACAGGTAGTATAATTATACACATATTATAAAAACAAAACTATGGCAGTAAGGAGGAAAACTAGGTATGAAAAAATCACTTGCCAGAAAATTGAGCGTATTTTTTGCCGGTATCGTATTTATCACCTGCCTTGTATTAGTAGGTTTGACTGTTATGATATTTGGCAATATTGAGGACAGAATGAAAGATGTCTTGTATGAAAATACATTACAGTCATATAAGACAGAGGTAAAATCAGAGGTTCAGTCGGCGATAAGCTCTATTGAGTATTATTATAATCTTAGTGATTCAGGAAAGATTGACGAGGCAACTGCAAAGAAGGATGCTCTTGAAGCATTGCGTAATCTCCGCTATGGTGATGATGATTCAGGGTATTTCTGGGTTGATGACACTGATTATAATCTTGTCATGCATCCTATCCTGCCTGAACAGGAGGGGACAAACAGATATGACCTCACGGACAAGAATGGTGTGAAGATAATTCAGTCTATTATGAAAACTGCCGAGTCGGGCGGCGGATTTAATGAGTTTTATTTTACAAAATCTGACGGAAAAACAGTAGCACCAAAAGTTGCATACAGTCAGAAATTTGATAAATGGAACTGGGTTATTACAACAGGAATATACTCCGATGATATTCACGAAATTGTAAATAAATCAGACGGATTAAGAAGAATAGTTAAAATATTCAATGGTTCTGCAAATTTCCTTATTGTTGTTGGTATAGTTTTGGTTCTTGTGATGCTTGTCATTTCATATGTAATCATAAAGCGGCTTGTTAAAGTAATCGAGAAAGTACGCAGTAAACTTGAATCAGTTGCACATGGTGATTTATCAAGCAGTCTTGATGAGACCGTTATAAAGAGATCAGATGAGCTTGGTCAGATGGTTGAGCATACAAACATTGCTATAGGGTCTTTTAGAGGAAGTATATCAAAAGCAAAAGATACAGCCGATATGGTAAAAAATAATAGTGATGCAATAAAAGATAAGACGGAGACAGCATTGTTCGCAACATCGCAGGTTGCAAAAGCTATTGAACATGTAGCAACGGATGTTACAAATCAGGCGGATCTTCTTGGTGAAATAGTTAAAAATGTCGGAGTCATGTCAGAGGGTGGCGTGGAAATGAGCGACAGTGTAAATAATATTAGCGAATATGTAGATGAACTTAATGTTTCAAGTAATGAGATGAAAGAAAAAGTTGAACTTATGAGTGCGGGAAGTCAGGGAATGACAAGCCAGATTTCAGGAATTGCTGCAAAGATAAACGACACGAATGATGCCATAAAACACATGACAGAAATACTTAATGTGATAGAAGAAATAGCATCGCAGACGGATCTGTTATCATTAAATGCAAGTATAGAAGCAGCACGTGCAGGAGAAGCAGGTCACGGATTTGCAGTCGTAGCAGGTAACATAAAGACGCTTGCAGAAAATACATCATCTGAGTTAAGTAACATAAAAGAAATAATAGATTCTCTGACAAAGAGTTTTGAAGAATGTAAAAATGACATAGAAGATGTAGTCGACAGCAACAAGGAAAATGCTGCATATACCCATCAGGTAATAGAACAGTTCGATAAGGTATTTAGTGGAATTTCATTTACAAACGAAAAGCTGGTTGATGTAAATAGAATAACAAAAAATATGGCAGACACCGTTCAGGATATATCAGTTAAGGTAACAAACATAGAAAAAGGAACGGAAAGCACGGCAGCATCGACAGAAGAAGTGACAGCGTCTTCGCAGGAACTTGAAGCTCTTATGACAGGTGTTGCACAAAGTTGTGATGAGATGGAACAGCAGGCAGAAGCCCTTGTAAATGATATGAGCAGATTTGTGGTATAAAAATCAGCCGACAGGCGGATATTTGCAATCTACACTGTTATGTGCCTGATAATGTAAAAATAGGTATCAATGCTATAGGATGATGTTATTAGATAAAAATAAAGCAGATTATCTAAGAAAATTATCGTATGAAAAAATAAACCAGCCACCAGGTAAGATTTTTATTACTTGGCGGCTGGTTTTGTTTATGGTTTCAGTTATAATTGTACCTTTGTTAAGCAAGCGAAAATATTATGTGCATTTGTTTTTAGTTATATTTTTGTTATGTTGCTAAGAAGTATTTGTTGCTTTTAGCTTATGGTTTGGATTCTTAGCGAAGTTTTCCGTTGTTTTTAAATTTCAAATTGTAAGGCTTGCAAAAACGGTTCATCTTTGCGATAATGCGCTTTTTAGCCGCACCTTTAGCCGGTGTAGGCTGATAATTGTTAATGTTGTTTGATGATGAAACTTTACAAGGAATAATCTTAACATCTTTAGTTTTCTTAAGCTTTTTGTTTTTAAAGGTAAAAGTCTGCTGGAAAATCATCGTATCTTTGTCGGCAGGATTTGTATTTCCGCCAAAACAGAAATTAGCAAGACTGTAAACGATATATGCACCTTTGTACTTCTCAATGCCCTGTAAAGTGTGAGGGTGGTGACCGAGGACAAGATTTGCCCCTTTCTTAACTGCATAGTGTGCGATAGTTTTCTGAACATCATTGATAACACTTGTCTTTTCAATACCGGCGTGCATACTTACGACGATAAGGTCAGCTTTCTTCTTTTTCAGTTTTTTAATACCACTGTTTATAAAACGCTCGCTTGATGAAACACCATCAAGACCATTAACGGCAATCATGCCAATTTTCTTTCCTTTAGTCTTATAAACGGAAACTTTACCATAAGAAGCAAAAGGCATTTTATTTTTCTTAAAAACAGCAATAGTATCATTGTAACTGCCTTCGCCATAATCACGGCAATGATTATTTGCAAAAGAAACCGCATCGACATTGCCTTGCTGTAAAATCTTGAGATAAGACGGATTGCCCTTAAAAGCAAAAGTCTTGTCTGCACGGGTATTTCTCTTAGTCAAAGTACCCTCAAAATTGACAAGCGTAAGGTTGTCTTTCTTAAAAATACTCTTTACATTCTTAAAAAAATAAGACGGGTCTTTTTTCTCATTGTACTTGGCATAGAAATTAACACCGGATGGCGATTTGTAGTCAGAACCAAGAGTGCAGTCACCGGCGGCACTGATAGTAATCTTAGTTATGTTGGATTTCTTTTTCTGTGGTTTTTTGGCAGCAACAGGTTTCTTTGTGGCAGCTGGCTTTTTAGTTGTTGCCGGTGTTTTAGTAGATGTCGGTTTTTTAGTTGCTGCTGGTGTTGAAGCCGGGGCTTCTGTAGTAGTTGTGTCTGTTGTAGGCATTGTGTCCTGAATGTTGATAGTTGTAGATTTTGCAGTAACATTTGTTGTTGTATTTGTTGTATTCGTGTCTACTGCCTTGGCAATGAACTGTGTTATGTTTGTACCTAAAGTTGTCGTAGTGGAAGAATTATCGGTAACAGTAATTGTTTTTTGTGATGTGTTTTTCGCCGTGACAGACTGTGTGCTGAAAAAATCAGGTGTAAAAATGCCGGTGCATAAAACAGTTGTGGCAGCAGTTAGGGATATTGCTTTTTTCAATGTGTGGTTTGTATGTTTCTTTTTCAATTTATATTACCTCCTTTTATGGGAATTTTTACAATTACCTATGTGTATTATAGCATAAAGTGGTTGTGGTTGCTTGAAAAGGTGAAAATTGGTAGAATGGATATGTAATAGAAAGATTGTGTTTTAGCACACTTGACACAATCTTGATAAGGAAAAATGAAAGAACACTTGATTATAATGAATTTATAGCAGATTATCGAGTGAGATATAAGATAAAAAAAGAACAGCAGAAACTTGCAAAAGAAAGTGAAGTTATAAGTATTGAAAAATATAAATTAGAGCCAAACAGTATGCAGGTTAAATTTATTGAGAATGTAATGGAATTATATGAAAACGGTGAAAACAGAGCATTGCTTATAAGTTCTACAGGGGAACGTGGTATATTTGTGACAGGTGGAAGAAACCCAGGATTTACAAGGGTTTCGGAAGCCTTGTCCTAGACGTTTCCGTGTGATAAATGTCCGGATTGGCTCCGGATGGGAAAACTTAACAGGTATTTTTACTGAATGTTTTAAAGGCTTTGGTATGGCTTGTGTTGTTCCTGCTTTGGTGTGTACTGGAACTGGCCAAGCTACGGGAAGTACCTTTCGGTAAAGGTTCCGGGTGGTAAATGGTATTATAAAGAAGCATACGGATGAGTGTGTGAAGGTTATTGAAGAGGCAATTTTTGATACAGTTATACAAGAAAATGATATGGTATGAATTGGCTACTATATTAGGGAAATACTAACAGGAGGGTTTAAGATGGCGAGAAAAGAGGTTGGCTTTGTTGTGACTGATGATTATAAAACTT
>ERZ772969.957-NODE-957-length-24757-cov-4.601247_pt1 | contig 24757 bp, 25 predicted proteins | sample MGYA00511676_ERZ772969 | MGnify/ENA primary metagenome ERZ772969 (study PRJEB29015, sample SAMEA2737651) | human gut metagenome | biome: human gut; feature: human-associated habitat; material: faeces | place: China | collected 2012 ... | reverse complement strand
GGATGCTCCGAGTTTAGGTTAATGAATGTCCTTAAGGACACCGCCTATCCTGTGGATCAGACAGGATAGGCATTTTTATTTTCGCTTGTTTCTCTTATCGAGAAAGGCAAGCAACGCTACAATCAAGCTACCAAAGGACATCAACAATGCTAATATCCCAATGAAAATCGAAATGATCTCATAAGCCGTCATCGGCGCCACCTCCCTTCCTATGTATTCCGTTAAACCGGTATCATAAACTCGGGAGGCTACCACCCTGTCATGGGTACTTTCCTTAGACGATATTGTACCATAAAAAATAAAACATCTGCAATATACAATCCCACAAAATCACCCTTCAAATGACTGATAAATATTAATCACTTAAAAAGCTTTTAATCTCCTCACTTATTCTTCCATACTCATAATCATGCACATAATGTGGGCAATCCAATTCTATGTACTTCCCAGACTCCACTTCTGAGATGTATTTTTCCTGTATCCTTCTCCATGTTTCTTTATCAAAACCAGTTCCACCAGTACCATCAGAAATAAAAAGCAGCATAGGAACCTGTGGTACTCCATTTTGAGCTACAATTCTTGCATTATCCTTAACACTCTTCGCTTCATTTATCATTGTTACAGTTGCCGTTCTGTTATAAAAAATTGCTCTATACCTATTCTTTTCGTCATTAGTCAACGTTCCATGCTTTATAGCATCACTTTCCGCAAGTGTAGGAATTAGTCTGGTAATTCCTAAATCCGCTGCATATTGTCCAAGTTTCATTAGTGCAAGATTTATTTTCATATTCTCGTAATATTCTGGCACAGCCATATCTAAACCTATAATTGCTTCAATTTCATCGGGATACTTCTGTGCCCAATACAGAGCTTCAATTCCAGACATAGAATGCGGACATAAAACATATGGTCCTTCAATCCCTGCTTTATTCAAAGCTAATCTCGTTTCAGATAATATAGTCTGTATATTTCTGTCTTCATCAACAATATCACTATACCCATATCCAAATTTTTCAACGACAACAATTCTATAATCATCACGCAACAACGAATATAAGGATTTAAAATCCAGAATAGGGGAACAGGTTCCACTCCCTGATAAAAATACCAGCGTTCTAGAACCACTCCCTTCCACATATATGCTCATATTATTTCCATTTATATCAACAAGCTGTCCTAATGGCTCTCGCAATTTTTTCTCTGCATTAAGTCTATATCTATGATAAACAAAGCAAATCAAAATTAAAATAACAATAACTGCTACTATCCATAATAATACCCGCAACATTGTTTTAGCTTTTTTCATTATCTTTACATATCCCTCCTGAAATAAAAACGGCAATACAAATAATAATCACCTTACACACCAGTGAAACAAAGAGATTTCCACCAACAGAAATCTGCGATAATGTATTAATCAATGCATGTGTCATTGCACATATCCACAAGCTCCTTGTTTTATTGTATAATGCAGATAAAATAAAACAGTTTGTCAAAAGTCCAAGTAAAAAGCTACCTACATGAATTGATTGCATTGAACCTTCAATAAAAAAATAAAGGAAATGCCATATTCCCCAACAGACAAATGTCACACATGTCGAAAACACATACTCATGTTGTTCCTCAATAATTGGTTGAAACGTATATCTCCAACCTATTTCTTCAATCCCACCGAACAAAATTGCTTTTACAAATAATATAACCGGAATATACCAATTCTTTACTTGTAACATTCCACCCATTAATAGATAACAAAACTCTATACTCAAAAACATAAAAACAAGCAAGTAGCCGAATACAGGTTGCTTTATGTTCACAAACTCAATTACAATCCTCTTAAAATTTATTTTTCGATATCGAACTGTGACAATACTCCCCCACATTGCAGAAGATATTCCACCAATTCCAATTGCTATTATCCCTATCACCGTTGTATAATCCACAACAATTCCCATCCTACGCAATAGGTAGACAATAACTGCTATTACCGTTATTTGACCTATGGTTCCAGTTAAATATAATCTAATTGCATTTTTTCTATCCACAGAATTATCCATGTCATCTTCCTTCTTTAGTCAAAATCTATAAAAACTCTTTTCCATTACTCTCCCCACAAATAGAGCCAAACTAGAGCCATTTGATAAAACAAATGCCGGAAACCCGCATAAATACAGACTTTCGGCATTTTAGTCCGTTATTCAAACTCAATCGTCCCCGGCGGCTTACTCGTCAGATCATACACAACGCGGTTCACGCCCTTCACCTCATTGATGATCCTGCTCATCACCCGCTGGAGCACCTCAAACGGAATCTCCGCCGCCTCCGCAGTCATGAAATCGATCGTATTCACCGCGCGGAGTGCTACCGCATAGTCATAGGTTCTCTCGTCCCCCATAACACCAACAGATCTCATATTGGTAAGCGCCGCAAAATACTGTCCGATGCTCCGATCCAGTCCAGCTTTCGCGATCTCCTCCCGGTAAATCGCATCGGCGTCCTGCACGATGCGCACCTTCTCGGCGCTGACCTCGCCGATGATACGGATCCCAAGCCCCGGTCCCGGGAATGGCTGGCGGAACACGAGCTTCTCAGGAATACCAAGCTCCAGGCCTGCCTTGCGCACCTCGTCCTTGAAAAGATCACGCAGCGGTTCGATAATCTCCTTAAAGTCCACGCAGTCCGGCAGACCTCCCACGTTGTGGTGAGACTTGATCACTGCCGATTCTCCTCCGAGACCGCTCTCCACAACATCCGGGTAAATCGTTCCCTGCACAAGGAAATCCACCGCTCCGATTTTCTTTGCTTCCTCCTCGAACACACGGATAAACTCCTCGCCGATGATCTTGCGCTTCTGCTCCGGCTCCGTCACGCCCGCAAGCTTCCCATAGAAACGCTCCTGTGCGTTGACACGGATAAAATTCAACTCATACGAGCCGTTCGGTCCAAAGACCTCCTCCACCTCGTCGCCCTCATTTTTGCGGAGCAGACCGTGATCCACAAAAACGCAGGTCAGCTGGTCGCCGATCGCTTTTGCGAGCAGCACTGCTGCCACCGACGAATCCACGCCGCCGGAAAGCGCGCAGAGTACCTTGCCGTCCCCGACCTTCGTTCGGATTTCCTGGATCGAATTTTCCACAAAAGAGTCCATTCTCCACGTTCCTGCACAGCCACAGACACCGCGCACAAAATTGTGCAGCATCTTCGTGCCCTCCTGCGTGTGGAGCACCTCCGGGTGGAACTGGATCGCATACAGCTTCCTTTCCCCATTTTCAGCCGCGGCAACCGGACAGTCTGCCGTGTGCGCCACCACGCGAAATCCCTGTGCAGCCTTTGAAATATAATCAAAATGGCTCATCCAGCAGACTGTTGTATGGTTGTCCGACTTATGGTCATCCCAGACCGCTCCGGCAACCGCCTCCGTCTTCGTTCCAACCCCTGTAAACAGTGGAGACGTCCGATCCACAAAAACCTCCGTCTTGCCGTACTCGCGCACCGGAGCCTTCTCCACCTTTCCGCCCAGCACATGCGTCATCAGCTGTGCGCCATAACACAGGCCGAGCACCGGGATCCCAAGCTCAAACAACTCCTTTGTATAAGTCGGCGCTCCCTCCTCATAACAGCTGTTCGGTCCTCCTGTTAAAATGATCCCCTTCGGATTCATTTCCTTAATCTTCTCAAGATTCGTCCTATAGGAATATATCTCACAATAAACATTGCATTCTCTGACACGTCTTGCAACCAGCTGGTTATACTGACCGCCAAAGTCAATGACAATTACCTTTTCCTGATTCATGAACCATCTTCCTCCTGCTCTTTCATCAAGCGGCATCCCTGCATATGCCAGCAAAAACTGCCGCCAATTTCTCTTATTATAAGCTACCCCCTGCCTGTTTACAAGGCTTTTTTCATGCAGAAAAACAACCTTTCCACTCTATTGACCATACAAAAACAGACGACAGCCCTTCTGCTTTTCCTATGGAAAAAGCCTGCCAATCCGCTTTGTTACCATTGCGCCAAGAAGCCCGATCGCCACGCCGGATGCAATTCCTGCAATCAGAAGTACCGGCAGATAATAAACCAGACTCTCTGTCTTTAGCGCAACCATCGCCACCAAGATCTGCCCAATGTTATGAAAAACACCGCCGAGCACACTGACGCCCGTCATCGACAAACGATCCGTTTTCTTCGCGATCACCATCGCCGCATAGCTTAAGCAACCGCCTGCCAGGCTGTAAATCATCATCGCCAGATTTGCAAACGTAAAGCCCACCAGCACGATCCGCACGACTGACAAAAGAAACGCATCTCGCTCCCCCAGTGTATACAATGCCACAATAATAGCAAGGTTCGCCAATCCAAGCTTTGCCCCCGGCACACCGATATTGACCGGAATCAAAAATTCAATATAAGAAAATACAAACGCAAGAGCTATCAGAAGCCCCAGATACGCAATTCTTCTCGTCCTCATAGCTTCTGCCCTCTAATTCGTCATCGAATCCACATCCGATTCCTCTCCGTTTTGGATTTCCACAACCACCTTATTCGGAAGGCAGACAATCGTTTCACTCTGCCGGCTGACCGAGCGGTGATTCACACAGATGCCATCCGGGCAGGAAGCCTCTGTAATGTCTGCCGCTCCATCCTTTACCACCAAAAGATTATAAGCCCCGTCCGGCAGCTCGATCCTCTCTGTGACATCCTGATCCAGCGGAAATCGCCCGTATTCATCGCCATCCACGGTGACGACCGCAACCGGTTCCCTCGTGCTGCTATCCTGATAAAATTTAACGCCAAAATACGCCGCAACTGCAAGCACTAAAATCACCGCGATCAAAACGATGTCACTTTTCCGCTTTTTGTTCTCTATCTGATTCTGCTGCATACGAATCCCCCGCCTTTTTGTTCTCTGCCTTTGCCACACTACTTTCCAAATTTATTCTGCCACATACACCTCAAAATTTTCCGAGTACCGGACGCTCCCATCCTCCATGATCCACATAGCCTCCACGTCCTTAAGACTATTCACAAACGCAAGCCCCTCCTCATATGGCATATTGTATACTGCCGTGGACAGCGCGTCCGCCACACCGGAGTCATCCGCAACGACAGAGACAGAGGCAAAATAATCTGCCGGCATCTGCGTATCCGGGTCGATGATATGACAATATCTCTGCCCGTCAACAACATAGTACCTCTGGTAATTTCCACTCGTAACGACGCAGGCATCCGCCACATCCACCTTCCTGACATAGGTCTCTGTACTTTCAAAATCGGGATTCTGGATCCCAAGTCTCCAATTTGTGCCGTCCAGCCGCTGCCCCACCGCACAGACATTTCCGCCGACGCTTAAGAGCACATGCTCCATTCCAAGCTCTTTTGCATACTCTCCAACACGCTGCACCGCATAGCCCTTGCCGATGCTTCCAACATCCAAAGACATTTCCGGATCACTCAGATACACAGTCGATGCACTCTCATCAATAATGATATTGGAAATATCTGTATGCTCACTGGCTGCCAGAAGCTCATCCATTGGAGGCAGCTTCGCATTGGCAGGATCATTCATTCCGTCCTCTCTGTATTCATGCCAGATCGAAAGCACACTTCCCATTGCAATATTCACCTGCCCGTTTGTGCGCTCATACATTTCCTTACTGAATTGTAACAGACGGATAATCTCCGGGTCAACCTCAACCGGAGCAATTCCTGCCTGATCATTGATCGTCTTTATATTATTGATTCCCTCATAATCGTGATAAATATCATAGAGCTCATGGTAATAAACCAGCTTTTCCTTGAGCAATGAAACCTGCTCAGTGAACGCCTCCTTGCTCGGTGCATACCCAATAATATCCGTCTTGGTATCAAACACCTCCAAAAAGGTAGCAGTATAACGCTTCTGCTCCTTAGGTGTCCCATATTGTACCGCAAGCACACCGACCAATAACGCAGTCACCGCAAAAATACCTATTTTCTTTCCTAAATTCATAAGCCTTTCCTTCAAAAGTTCGTAAATCTACTATCTTAATATATCCCGTTCTCTACACTCAATCTCCACGATCGCAGATAAGCCCTGGCTGCGGTTTATAAAACAGTCCTGGCTTTCCTGACTTGGCACAATTGATTCAGGAGGTATTACAACTTTTTTATTTGATAGAAAATGAGAAGCTTCTTACTATTATTGAAATAAACAAGGGGAGCGCGCATAAACACACACTCCCCGATCCTTATTCTGCCTGCCTATTTTGCGTTAGTTACCGCCTTTGTGATCACAGTATTGAAATCTGTAATATGAATCGTCACAGATGCTGCAAGATCTGTATCAGAAGGAACACCCTCTGTCACCGCAGTTCCGTTTACCTCATCAACTGTTTTGCCAACTGCATACTGTGCGTAAGCCGCCGCCTGCTCATTCCACTCTTTACCGATAGCAGAGGCCTTACTCATACCATAGTTGGCACCAAGTACGTTCTTGGAATCAACTGCTGCAGTAATGTCTGTTGTGATCTTTCCTGTCGTGTCAAAATTAACGGTCGCCTGCACCCCGTCGATGATCGCACTTGTGATCACACCGTCCGCATTTACCGTCAGAGCAGAAACCGTTGTAGAGGTCTGTGCAACACCCTCCGCGTCTGCTGCTGCATCTGCAGAATCTGCAATACTTGTCATAACCCCGATTCCCAGCTTATCGCCAGCCTGCGCGCCCAGCACATCTGCATTTTCAACTGCCTGTGCAACTGCCGTCTGAAAGTCACCAATATGAATGGTACAGCCTGCCGCAAGGTCCGCATCTGCCGCCTTACCTTCAGTTACTGCGATACCCTTCACCTCATCTGCCGTCTTTCCTACACAATACTCAGCGAAAGCTGCCGCCTGCTCATGCCAGTCCTTGCCGATCGCCGAAGCTTTATTCATACCATAATTTGTTCCCAGCTCATTCTTACTTTGAACCTCTGCAGCAACATCTGTCGTAAGTTTTCCATCTGTTCCAAAATTCACAACACTCTGCACAGAGTCAATCGCACATGATACAATTTTGCCTTCCGCATCCACGGTAACTGCGGCAATCATCACATCCGTCTGGGCAATTCCCTCCGCATCTGCCGCTGCGTCCGCAGAGCTTCCAACCTTCGTTACAAGGGCAAGTCCTGTCTTTACCTCTCCCTCTGCCAGCGCAGTGTCTGCATCACCCTTGGATTCCTCTGCAACGGCATTTTGCTTTCCGTTCTGCTCCTGCATAAATTCTTCCGCTGTTTTGTTGGTACAGCCCGCAAGCGCAGAAACTGTGAGTACCATTCCTAACAATAACGCGATTCTCTTTTTCATAAAACCTTCACCTCTCATTTTTCTCATAGCAAGAATCATACGACCTGAAACTAACTATTTCTTTAATCCATAATAAGCTTTATCCAGCAGCTCAATTAACAGCGCTTCCTTTAGCGCCGGAAAATGAAGCTCCTTTAGCGCAGTCAAAGCCTTCTCATAATATCTCCCTGCTGTCTTGTGTGTAAAGTCAACACCGCCGCTTTTTCTCACCTCAGCAAGGAGCTCCTCTGTCGAAAGCTCTCCCGCTTCCGCCCGCTTTTTGAGCTCAGGGCTATGATAAAAGGCATGGATCACCGGCAGTGTGATGACTCCCTGCTCGTAATCTGACTGCACACTTTTTCCTGCTGTCTTTGTATCACACTCATAATCAATACAGTCATCCGTCAGCTGAAAAATAATTCCCGTGTATCTGCCAAGCCGCCGGTACAGCCGCAGCCGTTTTTCCTCCTGCTCAACAACTGCGGCGCCTGCAAAATAAGATGCCTCAAATAAGGCGGCTGTCTTTCCGTTGATAATGCTCAGGTAACGAAACATCGACAGCTGATAATTAAAATTATTGGCGCTTTGTCTAAGCTCTCCCATACAGATCTGCCCCACATAATTTGACGGGTTCAGATTCTTGTATTTCTCCGTATCTTCTATCCTTGAAAACTCCTTAAGCGCTGCCGCCAGAAGATAGTCTCCACAAATTACGGCCGTGCGCTTTCCAAACTTCTTCTGAAGCGTCGCCACTCCTCTGCGCAAAGCCGCGTCGTCCATAATGTCATCATGAACCAGCGTCGCCAGGTGAAGGAGCTCAATGGCTGCCGCAAAAACAACTGCATCGCTGTGAACACAGCCCTCCTCATCCATCCCACACGCCAACACTGCCCTCGCGCGGATAAATTTCCCATGCGTTAATGTCAGATGCGACGTGTAAGTACGGATCAAAATCGGTGCCGATAACAATACACGGTCTACTTCCTCTCTGGCCTTTTCCATCGCGGTTTCAAAATTCAGGGACAAATTAGTCATTGTAGAGATACCACCTCTTTACCCATTTTACATTTTTCCAGTGCTTCTTTAAAAACGGTCCGACATAGTAATCAAATCCGATCGTGCGTCCTGCGCCGATGAGTACTGCAACACTTGCAAACACCATCCATATGCCATTTAAGTATAATCCGGTCGTACTTAAGAACATAAACTGAAGAATAATGGAAACTGCTGCCGATGGGAATGTAAACAGACCGCCCATCAATCCCAATCCGATTGCCAGCTCTAAGAGTACGATGACAATCTGCATGAACATCTGCATACCGTCGCTTGCAAGAACCATGTTATCTACCGACCAGTTGACAAACGGAATATTTAACTTAAATGCATAATCTGCCAGTGTGGAGCTCGCAAGGTCCTTTCCGCTGACAAAGATCGTCTCAAATAAACCGAAATCCCAATCAAGCAAAAGCGTTCCCGCGCTTGCTGCCGCATCTGCCCCCGCCGAGGTCGCGCTTGCGACTGCATCCACGGACTGTGCCGGAGCAACGCCGAAATAGCTTGCGATAATGGAATTATACCATGCATTGGCTCCGCCAAAAAACTCACTTAACATCGGCTTTTGGAACCAGCCCTCGATGATCTTCATCACCGCCTCAAATACCCATACAGCGCCCAGCCATACACGAAGCGGTACGAGAAGGAAGCTCGGCGTACGGTTTGAGAAATGTCCTCCGACAAAGCTTCTGCGGTTACGAATCGTGAATATCTCATGCGTCAGATAGCTCCATACCTTTGTCCAGCCCATGACCTGAATGAAATAAATAATATTGATAAAATGCTTTGCAAACATGGCAAAGAAGGAAGGCAGATTCATCTGGTGCTTTGCCATACCGCCTCTTGCCGTTCCCCAGCGTCCGCCGACACATACCATAATGCCGTGGAACTTTGGAGCATATTCCTCCAGCTTTCCTTTTTTCGTGATGGCTACCGCAATATTGTTTGCCGCTGCACCTGCGCTGTGCTCCGCATTCTCAACCATCTGCGGAACAGGGCGATCCTCACCCGGCGCAGTATAGAACATATTATCGCCGATCACATACACATTTTCATAATCTACGCTTCTTAAGTATGCGTCAACCTCAATTCTTCCACGTCCTCCGCTCTTTACCTCTTTTGCCGCATCCGCCGTAAGTTCTGCGCTCTCAATACCTGCAGTCCAGACTATAGTATTTGCTGTATACTGCTTTACTTCCTCTCCCTCTTTCATTTTGATGAAGTCTTCACCAACTCCAACCACACTGGCATTCATCAAAACCTCAACGCCCATCTTCTTCAAGCGGCGCTCCACCTTACCGGAGAGTTTCTCCGGAAGTACAGGTACCGGGCGGGACAGCCCATCCACATTCACAAGCTTTACATCTTCCCGCTTAATATGAAATCTCTCACAAAGAACCGGCACATATTCTGCAAGCTCTCCCATCATCTCAACGCCCGTAAAGCCTGCGCCTACCACATAAAACGTCAGCAGCGCACGTCTTTTTTCTGCGTTTGGTTCATCTGCCGCCATCCGGAAACAATCGTGAATATGATCCCTTAATCTCACGGCATCATCATAAGACCACAGCGTATAGCTGTACTCCTCTGCTCCCTCCACCCCAAAAAAGGTTGGCTTGGAGCCGGCTGCCAGAACAAGATAATCATAGGAATATTCTCCATTTTCTCCTGCGATCTTGTTTTCCTCAAAATGAATCTTCTTTACTGTATCCAAAACGACTTTGACCTTGCGTCCTGCAAAAATCTGGTCAAGATTCATCTTAACGCTTTCTTCTCTCACACGGCACGCTGCAACCTCATGCAGCTCTGTCAGCATCGTGTGATAAGGATGCTTGTCAATAATCGTGATTTGTGTCTCATTTGCCACTCCCTTCTTCCGGAGCTTTTTCTCAAGTTTTTTGGTCGCCAGCACGCCCGCATAACCGGCGCCGATCACTACGATGTTCGTCATGATTTTCTCCCTTTCCCTCTTAAAAACTTCTTCCTAATCCTTTATTTTTCTTGACTAACAGGCAAAATACTATCATATTTTTCTACAAATTCCAATACCTTTTTCAAATTTCCGCGTATTTTCTGTTACTTTCGCTCTACTTCGTCATTTTTACCATAGTATAACGACGCCCAAAGCGATTCAAATATTGCAATTTTGTCGATAGAATGCTAAAATCCATTGGCAGATATTTTACGACTGCAAAATAATGCTGGCTAAAGGAGTTCTCATGATCAAGAAATTTTTTAAGTATGTAGAAATTATGACAAAAATCACAAGCGTCTTCGCCTTTTTGATGACGCTTGCCTTTTTATTTCACGAAGGGCAGCCCATCAATGTCAAGCTGACGCTCATATTCTTTGCTTCCATGTTTATTTTTGACCTGACAACCACTGCCATCAATAATTATATTGACAGCAAAGATTATCCGGAAATGCTCCCGCTCCCACGGCGCGCTGCACTGATCATCATCCTTGTAATGTTCACGATCAGCACGGCGCTTGGGCTTTACCTCGCCTACTGCACTGATATTGTCGTGCTTCTCGTCGGCGCTCTCTGCTTTTTATGCGGTGTGTGTTATACTTACGGACCGCTTCCAATTTCCAGACTGCCGTTTGGAGAGGTCTGCTCCGGCGTTTTCCAGGGTATCCTTACCCCGTTTTTGCTGCTCTACATCAACATGCCTGAGGGAACGTTTCTTACCTATTCTCTCAGTCCTTCAGAAGTCAGCCTCTCCTTTAAGGTATGGCCGCTTCTTACCCTGCTGCTTTTATGTATGATCCCGACCTGTCTGACTGCAAACATCATGCTCGCCAACAATATCTGTGATGTGGACGCTGACGTGAAGGTCAACCGCTTTACCCTCCCGTATTTTCTTGGGTTAAAGCACTCGCTGACACTGTATGCCGTACTCTATTATATCGCATATCTCACTCCCTGTATCATGGTAGTTCTTGGTATGCTGCATCCGGCTTGTCTGCTTTATCTTCTGACCTTCCCGATCGTACAGAAGAATATCGGTATTTTCCGCAAAGAGCAGAAAAAACCGGCCACCTTTCTCACCGCCATAAAGAACTACATTGTTCTAATGACCGCATACTCCATCTCTCTCCTCATCGGCGGTATTTTTGTAACGCTTTAATTATTTTATTTCTCATATTATCCGGCAGACTGGTTATGCTATCTTCATGAATAAGCAAAACCCTCTGCCGGATTTTAAACAACTCTGCCCACCGGAGCAGACACATACGAAACAGCTCCTCTCACTGGAAATCTTTTTCTTCTTTTTCTGCGCCATCGTCGGATTTCTGTGGGAGGTCCTCTTAATGTATCTGCGTGGCTGGAATTATATCAACCGCGGATTTTTTTACGGACCGTGGCTTCCGATCTACGGCGTGGGCGGCGTACTGTTTCATCTCCTGCTTGCCCCAAAAGCATATCCGGGCGCTTTTCACAAGAGTTCCTGCCGCCGAACAAACAAAGCTCCGTTTCTTAGCCGTATTTTTCTGCACATTCCTGCCGTTTTTCTTTTCTCTGAGCTTCTTGGAACGGGAATTGAGCTTTTTATCGGCTGGCTTCTTGATTCCGTCTGGCAGCTGCGCTATTGGGATTACTCAAACACCCAATTTCATTTTCACGGATATATCTGTCTGTGGTCTGCAATAGGCTTTGGCTGCGCAGGGGTGCTCTGGATCAGTCTGCTCTCGCCCTGCCTGATGCGGCTGTGGTTTCGTCTTCCCGAAAAATGGCGGCGCAGTCTGAATACAATTCTGTTGCTGCTCTTTGTATTCGACTGCGCCGCCGCCCTTATTTTCCCAAATGTGGGGAAAGGCATTACCTTTCCGTAAGCTGTATGCATTCTGATGTAGTTCTTTCCTGTAAATAATGTGTCAGCTCCTGCCTTATTGCTGCAAACTGCTCTGCTGTTTTTGGCTGATCGCTTTCAAAATTGAGCAGGCGTTCCAGACAGCCCTGCTCCTTAACGATACGGATACTCTCCGCAAATACAAGCTCAAACACAAGCGAAATATGCCCAACTGCATGATCAACCGCTGTTTTACGGAGCTCACGCAGCGTCGCGTGATGTTCATAAAAGCTTCGCATTACTGCGTCCGATACCACAGCATTTCTAAGCTCCTCGGTCGTAACGTCATAAATGATCTCCATTGGAGTGTCAACATTCACCTTTAATATATCAATCTTGTCCGCATCACGCAGCACATGCGCAAGACGTTTTGTCCGCTCCGGAAGCCCTTCGGGGATCCGATAGGCGCTATGCGCGCGGATTGCCGCTTCTATCAGCGCATCCTCCTGCGTATCGGCGATATAATCACGAATTTTCCCGTCCAAAAATAAAATATCCGCCCCAAGATTTGCATGGTCAATGGACGCCGCATCCAAAAATGTCCCATACCTCCGGAGCTGTTCAAAGCGTCCCACATCATGCAGCATGCCAAGCAACCATGCCAGCTCTATATCCTCCGCGCTCATCCCCTCTGCCCGGGCGATCCGTGCGCACAATGCGGCGACCCGGTAGGTATGTGCAATTTTCAGCCGTATCTTTTCGTCCGACGAATCATAGGCATCCGTATAATTTCTAAATGTCTGTCTCACAACCTCTCTGTTTATCTCCATGTTCCTTCTCCATTTCCGTCACACCTAATGCTGGTGTAAATATTTCTCCTTTGTCGCGAGTCCTCCGCGGATGTGCCGCTCTGATTTATTGACATCAAGCACTTTTCTTGTCTCTGCTGCAAGCGAAGGGTTGACCTGCGCCAGACGCTCTGTTACATCTTTGTGTACCGTACTCTTGCTAATCCCAAAATGTTTTGCCGCCTGACGCACCGTCGTATGATTGTCAATAATATAGCGGGCAATCTCCATCGCTCTCTCCTCGATATAACCTTTCAAACGAAATCCCCTGCACTACTTGTTTTTACATTGTATGCAGAGGATTTTTGCTTATGTCATATTTATAAAGTGTATCTCCTCGTTTTCCTTTCACCTTCCATTATTAAAATGCCTTCTTTGACCATTTCCCGCAACAACCGTTTCGTCGTTGAATCTGCAAGTCCCAGTAATTGACGCGCTTCTTTGTTACTGATACAACCATTTTCTTCTATATACTTTACAATTATATCTTTTCGCTCATCATTCAACGGCCTTTTATCGGCCTTTATCGACTTTTTATCGGCTTTTATCGGCTTTTTATCGGCTTTTATCGGCTTTTTACCGGCTTCTGATCGATAAAAACAAACTACAAATCCACTCCTCTTTTTCTGAAATTCATACCGGACGCCTGCCAATTCACAAGAATTTACAATACGTTTTAAACCTGTACCAAAGCTCTCAATATCTTTTGAATAATACAAAATTCTAGCAATTTTAGGATTTCTTCGAATTGGTCTTTCTGCCTTGTCGATAAAATCCTGCGGTTCCATTCCTTCCGGAAAACTTCCCGGATTATATATTTCCACTCGGTCTTTGTAAATTGCTACTTCATTGCTTTCTCCTGACGAATAGTCTTTGTGGCAAAAAGAATTCAACAAAGCTTCTCTTATTGCATCCATAGGAATCTCCGGCACCTCAGTTCTCTGCCGCGCTCCTGTAAACTCTACTTTCCAATGAATATTACTTTTAATATAGCTTTCCGCAATATCTACAAGCTTTAAAACCGGACCGTGATGACGCTGAATGTCATTAAAAGTCAAACGCTCGCTTGTCGCAAAAATTGCCATCTGCACATCCTGGATCAGGTCATCACTAAAAAGTGCTTTTCCCGCATTCAAGAGTTTGTCTCCATCCGTCAACTCCAACTGATTCAAAACTGTTTTCTTATCTGTATACGAAATTGCAATACGCCCAACATCGTGTGCCTGAATTGTATACTTCTTTAATAATTCTTCATCCACATCACGAACCGTTTTATTGGACACGAGATTTTCCCAGCGGTTCCCTTCCCGCCCACTCCTTAAAATCAAGCTTGTAATTTCTTCCGGAGACATCGTCAAATCTTCATCTGCCACTCTGATTTTTGCCACACCATATACAAAATACGGTACTTGTTCACCGGAAAATTTCACATGAATACAATCCCGTCCATCCAAAACAACTTTATTGATCTCCGGATAGATTTTTGGCTCAATATGATTCTTGATCTTCTGGCTGACTTCCCGTAAAGATTCTTCCGTCACAACCTGTCCAACAGGTGTTCCATCCGGCTTTACACCAAAGTACAGCTCTCCCTTCTGGTGCTTATTTAATATGGCACAGATTGAATACATCGCTTCTTTTAATTCACCTGTTGATTTCTTAAATTCTAATGCCTCATTCTCTGTCCCTAAATTCAAATCCACACCTACTTTCATCTCTACACTTAAATCCTATACCTAAACAATAACTTTCTATGACTAAGTTTATCCCATCGTCCATGATAATACAAGCGAACAAACTATAAAAAGAATTTCCTGCCTTATGTAATAGTATATTGGTAAGGTATCAGCCTTTAAACTTTCTTTTATACCTTAGCTTACTATGTCCTGAATTACCTAATCTTTAACCCTTGTCCTAATTATGAGAAAATATTTTGAAATAATCCGATGGTTATTCATCAAAACCATAAATGAAGGTTCTGCTTCTTTCTCCTTCAACCCGGCTGCCCATTTATCATGGCTCCCAAGCTTCCTTCTCACTACCTATCTCAGCTAAAAATACCCACCATAATACAACAACTAGCCGACATGCTTCGCGAGCAACCTCTTATGTCAGCAAAAGCCGAGCTATCGCTCGGCTCATCACTCAACATTCTTCTGCACTACTTGTTTTTACATTGTATGCAGAGGATTTTTGCTTATGTCATATTTTAGACGGATTCGGGCGCCGCTTCCGCTTTGCCCCACGCCGCCCGGATAATGCGCTCCGCCTCCTTCGCCTGCTCCTTGGTAAGCTGCGGCGTATCCTTCAGCACATAGTCCATGCCAAGCTTCTCATATTTTACCCTTCCAAGCGCATGATACGGCAGTACCTCCAGCTTCCTTACATTGGAGAGCGTTGCCAAAAACTGTCCCAGCTCCGTCAGCGCCTTCTCATCAAATGTGATGCCCGGCACAACGACATGGCGGATCCAGACATCTTTTTTCTTCCCCTCCAAATATTTTGCAAACGCAAGCACATTCTCGTTTCCGTGTCCCGTCAGGCTCCGGTGCGCCTTTGCTTCCATATGCTTGATGTCAAGCATCACAAGATCAGTGACCGAAAGCAGTGCGTCGATCTGTACCAGACGCTCCTGATAAGAAGCCTCTGCCATAGAAGTCGTTCCCGGGAACAAGATACCCGACGTGTCAAGGCAGGTGTGAATCCCGCGCTCCTTTGCCTTTGTAAAAAGCTCTGTCAGAAACTCCGGCTGCATCATCGGCTCGCCGCCTGTTGCAGTGATGCCGCCCGTCTTATAAAACGAACGATTTCTCTCAAAACGGGACAAAAGCTCGTCCGCGCTCATTTCCTCCCCTGCATCTGCCCGCCATGTATCAGGATTATGACAGTACTGACAGCGCATCGGGCACCCCTGAAAAAACACGACAAAGCGCACGCCCGGTCCGTCCACCGTTCCAAAGGTTTCCACTGAATGAATCCTGCCCATTTCTTTTCCTCCCGCTTCTTTTTCTCTAAATTAACAAAGAATCTCGCTTGCGAGATTCTCCGCCTGCGGCTGGTCGCTTCAGCGAAACAGTTCCATTCCGCCGCAGTGCGTTCCCCCGAAGGAGGTTGCTTTATAGGGAACAAAGTTTCCTATAGAGCAAGTGAGAGGCATCCCCTTTCGGCAGATACCTCTCCTCCGTTCCCTCTTTCCGGTTTCCCTTACATAATCTCATGGAACGTACGCGCGATCACCTCATCCTGCTGCTCCTTCGTCAGCTTGATAAAGTTCACGGCATAACCGGATACACGGATCGTAAGCTGCGGATACTGCTCCGGGTGCTTCTGCGCATCCAAAAGCGTCTCCTTCTTGAGCACATTGACATTCAGATGATGCCCGCCCTTCTCCACATAACCGTCCAGCATTGCAGCCAGATTGTTCTGTGCACTCTCCTCATCCTTTCCAAGCGCCTCCGGCACAACCGTAAAGGTATTAGAGATACCATCCTGTGAATCCATAAACGGCATCTTGGCTACCGACGCAAGTGAAGCGACTGCTCCATGCGTATCACGCCCGTGCATGGGGTTTGCGCCCGGTGCAAATGCGACGCCCTTCTTTCTTCCATCCGGCGTTGCCCCCGTATTTTTCCCATAGGAAACGTTCGAGGTGATCGTGAGGATCGAGGTTGTCGGGATCCCGCCGCGATAGGTGTGGTTTCCCTTAATATATCCGATAAAGGTGTGCAACACCTCCTTGGCGATCTCATCGACACGGTCATCATCATTCCCGTATTTCGGGAAGTCTCCCTCGATCTCAAAATCCACCGCTATGCCATTCTCGTCACGAATCGGCTTAACCTTCGCATATTTAATCGCCGATAAAGAATCCGCAACCACAGAAAAACCTGCGATTCCCGTCGCAAACCAACGGCGCACCTGCCTGTCATGAAGCGCCATCTCAAGCCTCTCATAGCAATATTTATCATGCATATAGTGAATGATATTGAGTGCATTGACGTACACGCCGGCAAGCCATTTCATCATATCCCTGTAAGCATCCCACACCTCATGATAATCCAGATACTCCGAGGTGATCGGGCGGTATTTCGGTCCGACCTGCTTTCCTGAAATCTCGTCTACACCGCCGTTGATCGCATAGAGCAGACATTTTGCAAGATTGGCGCGTGCACCGAAAAACTGCATTTCCTTACCGATTCTCATCGAAGATACACAGCAGGCAATGCCGTAATCATCACCATGGACCACACGCATAATATCATCATTCTCATACTGGACCGCCGAATGCGCAATCGACGTCTTGGCACAGAAACGCTTAAAATTCTCCGGCAGCTGCACGGACCAGAGCACCGTCATATTCGGCTCCGGCGCAGCTCCGATATTATTGAGCGTATTTAAGTAACGGTAAGACATCTTCGTTACCATATGTCTGCCGTCCACGCCAATTCCTGCGATCGACTCCGTTACCCAGGTCGGGTCCCCCGCAAAAATAGCATTATACTCCGGCGTCCGTGCAAATTTCACGCAGCGCAGCTTCATCACAAACTGATCGATGATTTCCTGAATCTCCGATTCTGTAAACGTACCCTCTCTCAGATCGCGCTCCGCATAAATATCAAGGAAGGTCGACGTACGGCCGAGACTCATTGCCGCGCCGTTCTGCTCCTTGACTGCTGCCAAATACGCAAAATAAACTGCCTGTGTCGCCTCCCTCACATTCGTCGCGGGCTTTGCTATCTCACACCCGTAAATCTTCGCAAGCTCCTTAAGCATCTTAAGCGCACGGATCTGCTCGGAGAGCTCCTCACGCTCACGGATCACATCCGAATACATGATCGTGCGCGTTGTATCGAGCTGCTCCTGCTTATCCGCAATCAAACGATCGACGCCATAGAGCGCCGCGCGGCGGTAATCGCCGATAATACGCCCCCTCCCGTAAGCGTCGGGAAGTCCTGTGATGATATGCGCCGAACGGCACTCACGCATCTCCTTTGTGTAGGCATCAAACACTCCTGCATTATGCGTTTTCCGATGTGTCGTAAAATACTCAACGACCTCCGGATCAACGTGATAGCCGTTATCCTCGCACGCCTTTACTGCCGTACGGATACCGCCGTACGGCTGCAGCGCACGCTTAAACGGCTTTTCCGTCTGAAATCCCACAATTTTTTCTTTGTCTTTATCTAAATATCCCGGTCCGTGTGAGGTAATCGTGGAAATAACCGCGGTGTCCATATCCAAAACGCCGCCGGCCTCCCGCTCCTGTCTGGAAAGCTCCAATACCTCCTGCCACAAATCGGTCGTATCCTGCGTAGGTCCTGCCAAAAAGGAATCATCCCCATCATAGGGCGTATAATTTTTCTGAATAAAATCTCTGACATTGATTTCATTCTCCCATGCTCCGCCAACGAAGCTTCTCCATTCATTCTGCATTCTGCGTTTCCTCCTTTTTTGTTTTGGTAGTTAGCTATAACTAACTACCGTGACTATACCATAGCAGCACCACGGCGTCAACCTTGTACCTGATTTCATACAAAAAGCCGACAATCCGGGCACTTCTCGCCCAGACGGTCGGCAGCATCTTGTTATACTTCATGTGGTTTCTCCACTTATCCGTCAGTCATATAACAATGTTATCTTACAATGCTTTTTTCATTTTTGCAAGAACATTCTTCAGAAAAATCAACAGCTTCTTTCCATGCACAGACATGAAACAGCTCTCTGACAATCGCCTCGTACTCCCGGATACTCGTACTCTTTTTGATTTTCTTTACATATCGCTCCGGCGACACAAACTGCTTGGACAGATATTCCCACAGCTCCTTCATTTTAAACAATGTGTTTTTATCCCCCTGCATAACCTGCGCATAGCCCTGTAAAATACAGTCGCAAAATGCAAACAGCCGTTCCTTCTTTTGTTCCGGCGTCTCGTCCCCCTCTCCCCGTATTTCATGGATCAGGGCAGGGTTTTTTAGGATTCCCCGCCCGATCATCATACGCTCCACATGCGGAAACTGCCGGCTCAGCCGCTGCGCATCCTCTGCCGTTACAATATCTCCATTGTAACAAAGCGGCAGCCGGCTTGTCTCTGCGGCGTAGGAAAACGCCTCCAAACGAATCCCCTTCTCATAAAAATCCTTCTGCGCACGCGGATGTATGATCAGCTCCTCCAGCGGATATTTCTCATAAAGTGCGAGCAGCTGCTCCCATTCCCCGGAGCTCTCCACCCCGACACGCGTCTTTATGGAAACCGCAAGCGGACATTTCTCAAAAATTTCATCCAAGAAAACCGCAAGCTCCCCTGGACATGCCAAAAATCCCGCGCCCCTTCGCTTTGCCGTCACCGTGCCGGACGGGCAGCCGAGATTCAGATTGACTGCCTTGTAGCCGTAATCCTGCAACGCCTTTGCAATGCACAAAAAATCCTCCGCACGGTTTGCCAGAATCTGCGGAACGACACACATTCCCTCATTGTGCTCCGGCAAAATATCATTTTTCTCTCTGCTGCTCATCCTTTTATTCCCCAAAAATGGGGTAAAATATTTGTCAATTCCGCCGTAATACTTCTGGTAGGCATTGCGGAACACATATCCGGTCAAGCCCTCCATCGGCGCCATATAATACTGCATTCTTCGTACCTCGTCATTCTCCACCTGTCACAAGGACCCCTGCAAACTGCTTCCTACTTCTGACAGCCTCATAAATCTCCTCCGTCGCCGCATCCTCCGCCGCGCTCATGTAATAGGTTTCCTCCGCCGTCTCAATCTGTAGGAAAATATCATTCTGCGGATTTAAAAAGACCTCGCACCGCTCTCCCTCATTCCGAAACGTCCCCTCATAAATATTTTCCATACCATTGCCGCTCAATTTCTTTAACGGCGGCAATTCCTCTATGAGCGTGATTTTCTCGATCTCAGCAAGCGGCAGCTCATACGCAGTCCCCAGATGCTGTGCAACAAGCGCCTCGCCCTCCACCGCAAGCTGTAATGGCGTAAATTCCTCCAGTATCACCCAGATGCAGCAAAACGGAATCACGACCAGCAGCATCACAAGCCCGATCAGGTCAAGCACCTTTCCCGTCGTCGTCGCCAGATTCGTAGTCGTACCGATCCCAATGCGCTGCGACACTATCGTGCGCTTATCCTTTTTATTGTAATAGATCACACCGCCGATCCAAGCGTCATCCCAAACAGCCGCATCATAGGCTTCTTGCCGCTTTTCCTCATAACGCGCTTCAATCCTGTCACTCTTTTTCATATGCAAAAACAGTAACGCCACCAGAGCCGCCGTATAGACCAGCGTTGCCCAGACCAGTCCCCCCACCGTGGAACGATCGATCACAAACACCACTGCCGTCGCCGCCGTGTACGCCGTATTCGTCCACGCCATCCAAAGCCATGTACTTTTCCAGAGACTTTTCTTCGCGCGCGTGTAATTTACATTGACGTCGCTGTCGCTGCTGATGACCTGCGTTTTCTGTCTGTCCATCCACAATGCCACGACGTAGCACAAAGCCGTGATCAGGGCAAAGGACACGACAACCACACCATATGCCGGGAGATCCCGCCTGCCAAAATAGGCGAGGCTCCCTGCCGCCACCGCGCCGGAGAGCAGCATGGGGATCAGAAACGCCAGCAGCTTCACCCTGCGCACCGCACCGGCATTTTTCATCTCTGTGTAAGTCTCACTGAAAACAGAGGTCGAAAATCCCTGCGCGCGTTTCCACCGCTTTAATCTGCCGTTTGCTCGCGCCACGGGAATCATCGGCAGTATACAGACTGCAACCATCCAAAGCATCCACACTGTAAGTGGAATGGCAAAGCCCGGGAGCACCCACGTCACAAAAGGGATCAGCGCCAGAACCAACAGCTGCCGTTTCATCTGCTGCCTGTACCACTTCTGAATTTCTACGACCTCCTGCTGCTCCATCCATTCCTCTTTCATGCCAACGGCAAAGCAATAGCCGTTTTTGAGCTCTCCTGCCGGCCGCAGGAAAAAATACATCAAAAACAATATCGGATACATGGTAACAAAAAATATGATCTGAACTACCATATCATTCCCCCTCCCTCCGCTCAAAATGACTTCTGCAAAGGGCGGCAAACTCCTCCTGCGTCATCCCTGCCAGCTTCGCCTCCGAGATGATCCGCCGCAGCGTCTCTGCCGCCTCCGGCGAAAGCTGTCCGTCACCGCCAAATTCCCGGCTAACCCTCGCACCATTTCTGCGCTCTGTGACAATGTACCCTTCCTGCTTTAACAGCTGGTATGCCTTATTTACCGTCATGGCATTGACACCTATCTCCTCTGCGAGCGCACGCACCGTTGGAAGCTGCTCTCCCGGCTTTAATCTGCCGTCAGAAATTCCCATCACGATCTGATTGCGCAGCTGCTGATAAATCGGTATGTCTGAACTGTCATCAATCACAAGTACCATGCCGCACCTTCCCCTCTCTTTGTATTATTTATATTAGTTCGTATGATACAAAGTGTCAAGCGGTAAATTTTAAGCCTTGCTGCATACGCCGGAAACCAGCCATAATATTACAATCGCCATGCGTCATACTTGATGCGCCTCCTGATCGCAGTCCGTACCTCCTCCAGCATCGTCTCCCGGAAAACATTCCGGTCAACCCACACCTGAATCCCGGCAACGCGTCCCCGGTCTGTGTACTGCCAGCCCGCCCATGTCTCCCACACATTGTCCATGTCCGGTTCTTCCACATCGTACTGTGCAATCCACAATGGATAAGCCGCAAATCTTTCATCAAACAGCCGCGCCGTGTCTGCCCCCACATAGATTGCCGGAGATTTCCCGCTATATTCTATCACTGCACGAAGAAACGCCTCCGCGACCGCATGCACCTGCGCGCGGCTTAATCCTGTAACATCCTCCATACCCATGACAAGCCTTGCATCATTGACCAGCCCCTCCGTCATTTCTATAAAATGATACGCCTCCGCCCTTGCATCAGCCTCATTTTTTGCTGTCAGATAATGATAAAAACCGACAGGCAGACCCTCTGCTGTTGCATTTGCATAATTCCGATAAAAATACGGGTCTCGCTTGTTCATTCCCTCGCTTGCCTTTAGATATACAAGCTCTATCCCGGCGCATTTTACTGCCGCAAAGTCAATCGCCCCCTGCCACTTGCTTACATCTATGCCGTTCACTGTCTCACGTCCTCTTGTTCCTTACACTTTATGATATGGAAATGAGCTCTGTTCTGTTCCTGCACCGATCATCCGATGCCGCGTCTCACAGGTGACGCCGTACAGAACTTTTCTATAAACGAAGCATTTTTCTTTCATCCGGGAAATGACAGACCTCCTACATTAAAAAACAAAATTGCGTGCCACCCCAAACACAAGCAGCGCCGCGATACAAACATAAAGCATTAAATTTTGCGCACGGCTTAACTCCCATTTCCCGCTCCTGATGTAATGGGCAAGATAAGGAACAAATATGACTGCAAAAATGGGCGTCAGCAAAAAAAGCGCAGGATTGTATGAAAATGCCGCGGCAAAATCAAGCTGTAGCAACGACAGACACATCCGCGTAACGCCGCAGCCCGGACAAAGATACCCTGTCACCTCACGAAACAGGCACGGAATCGCCCAACCCGTTTTCTGCACAAAGGCTGCGTAGCCGAGCCCTGCTGTAAGAAGCAGGACCATGCAGCCCGCAGCCTTTAAAAACCTCTTTTTCATCCTATTACGCCATCTGATTTAACTCGTTCTGCATCAGAGCCCATGCCACAATGCCCAAGCCAAAAATGCTGAGTATTAAATACAGAATGCCGCTGTTTCCGGACGCTACTCCACGATTTGCCTTTGCAGCATCGATCTTTCCCCTTGCTTATACGCCCAGTAAAGACCATAGATCCCGCAGGTGACAATCGTTAAAAGTACCGCCATACCCCCGGACGTTCCAAACGTGTTGGATGCGGTATTGGCATCATTCGTAAGACAAATAAACCAATACAGCCCATAAATACCGCAAGTAACAATCGTCAAAATAATACATACCGCAATGCTTCTCTGTTGAATCATAACCTTTCTCCTTTGCTTCTTGTTATTAAGAAAATTATACCATAATCCGCAGAATTGTCTAGTACCTTTGTACTTGTCCGCTTCTCTTTTTCTGTCTGCATCCGCGGCCCCCTATCTCTTTGCAACCGCCCTCCGAAACAGCATTCCGGTACTTAAGAAATACGCCAGAAACAACACGAGAAAAATCCCCACAGTCTTAAGGATCTGTGCTCCCACCGCTCCCATACCGACATAGGCGGCAAGCTCGACGGACACCGTCTGCAGGAAATAGGCGAGGATCACAGCGGACACCAGTATGGCAAGCACAACCGGTATCCCAAACCAGACGCCAAGCTGCCCAAGCACCAGCGTGCCAATGGTCTTTTCATCCGCTCCCAGCTTCCGGAGCACACCAAAACGGTATCTGTGCTGATCCAGATCCAGAAGCTGCTGCAGCGAGAGGATCGTCAGACAGATGACCATCAGCACGACGGCGCCGTAGATCATCATGGACTCCATAAGGAACGCACTTCCCTTGGTACTGTTGACCTGCAGCGTCCGAAGCCGGATAAAATATTCCATTCCGTCCTCCGATTCCTCCGCGTACACCTCAGAAAACGCTTGCTCCAACGCGCGCGCCTGCGCATAGGAAATCGGCTCTTTCGTCATAATATAGCGTTTCTGATTCACAGGAAGCAGCTTTTCGCAGACAGCATCCGGAAAAACATAAATAAATCTTGTATAGCGATTATAGAGAGTCTCTCCCATTGTGTCGTTATAATAGAAAGTGGTGGCAGCCGTCAGCTCCCCCGCATCCGTGGAAACGCTCTTGTTGTTCCGCAGAAATTCCTCCCGCTCCTCATCCTCCGCCGCCAGATGCCACTGCGTTGTAAACTCCGTTTCCCCAAGCCGGACCGGGCTTAGCCCAAGCATTTCCCGTATTGCGTTGTAATCGCCGAGCGAGATTGCCACCGCAGGGAAATCAAGCTTTTCCCTGTCGTGGAAGCTTTCCCGCTGCGGAAGATATAGCGGTACCGTCACGTCTGCCTCCACCGCGATCCCCTGCTCTCGGAAAAACTCCGTGACTTCCTCATAATCCCCCAACTGCAGATCCCTTTCGTCAGATACATTGTGATAATCGCTTGAAATCTGCACGTCATACATGGAACGCGAATCCAGATACCCAAAGCTCCACCGGCTGAGCACCGGAGCCGCCACAAACAGAAACACTGCCGCCACAAGCGTCATGCAGATGACCGACATTGTCTTTGTCGTCGTCGCAAGTTTCGAGAGAAGCTGCCCGAAAAAGAACAGATTGCAACCGCTGTATGTATACACTCTCACTTTTTCCTTCCAGAGCCCGATCGCACGGCTCAAAAGGCAGATGACTGCGCAGATCAAAAACAGCACATCCGCCACCAGAAACATCAGATACTGATTCATCATGCCCGCCCCGAGCGACAGATAAAACTCCTGCTGTACCGGAGCGACGCTGGCTGCCCCCAGTGTGCTGCACAGAGCGCACGGCACAAGCCCCCGGAGAATCACAAAGATGTTTCGCCGCTTTTTTGAAACTGCGCAGAACATTGCCCACAAAAGCGTGACTGGCGGAAACAAAAGATTCGCCCCAAACATCAGTCTCGCCGGAAGCGGAAATCTGGGATTATAATAAAAGAGCGGTCTCGGAAACTCTATGAATCCCATAGTTCCGCTCTTTTTTATTTATTG
>ERZ772969.950-NODE-950-length-24843-cov-5.256172_pt1 | contig 24843 bp, 19 predicted proteins | sample MGYA00511676_ERZ772969 | MGnify/ENA primary metagenome ERZ772969 (study PRJEB29015, sample SAMEA2737651) | human gut metagenome | biome: human gut; feature: human-associated habitat; material: faeces | place: China | collected 2012 ... | reverse complement strand
CTAAGGATCTAGTGTTGGCAACGACGTGAGGGTTCAAGTCCCTTCTTCCGCATTGGATATGTTTGGAAGTCTGATGTTGTATCAGGCTTTTTTTGTATATAAATTGATTTATACCAGTTCTAAAAAAATCTGATAAAAAGCGATACATATTTTGTGGATTATACTAATGTATTTGGAAATCTTTAATCAGGAATTAAAATCATTTATTTATATAAATATATAAAAATCAAAATCGGTCATACTCATTCATTGTTGAAATCAATTATTATGTATAAAACACTTGAAATAGTGGATAATAAACATGGGATATTTTACTCTTGTGTAATTGGTATGGAAAGCGTTTTATAAAACAATAATATTTTTGTGTATATTGCACAAAAAAATAGGTTATATTTTGTGAATTAGTTTGATTGATTTTGGGTGAATATGATTATATAATATGTTCAACAAATTAAAAACAGCCGTAAACGATTAAAGATAAACATTTGTTATTATTCAAACTAATTCGCATATTTGCATTGTTTCTGTGTATATTAGATTTGTTTGAAGAACAAATCTTTTGTTTGAAGCGTAATGCAAAATGTTTAACTTAAAAATTTATGGCGGAAAGGATAGCATATGATTTATACGGTTACATTAAATCCATCATTGGATTATATCGTTGCAGTTGATGATTTTAAACTCGGATATACGAACCGTACATCAAGTGAGCTGATGCTTCCGGGAGGAAAAGGCACGAATGTTTCAATCGTTTTAAAAAATCTCGGTATTGATAGTACAGCACTTGGATTTGTGGCAGGTTTTACCGGAGATGAGATTGTCAGAGAACTTGAGGAAACAGGTATAAATACAGACTTTATAAAAATGAAAGATGGAATATCAAGAATAAACTTGAAACTTTCATCTATTGACGGAACGGAGATTAATGGACAGGGACCTGATATTCCAAAAGAGCAGTTAGATAAACTTATGGAAAGACTGATGTTGCTCGGTGAGGGAGATATTCTTGTACTTGCAGGAAGTATTCCGGTTACAATGCCTTCAGATATTTATGAGCAGATAATGAAAAAACTTCAGGACAAAAATGTTACGATTATAGTGGATGCGACAAAAGATCTTCTTTTAAATGTTTTGAAGTACCATCCGTTTTTGATAAAGCCAAATCATCATGAGCTTGGAGAGATATTTGGTGTTGAGTTATCAGAATGGGAAGATGTAGTTCCATATGCAAAGAAGCTGCAGGAGATGGGCGCAGTAAATGTTCTTGTTTCTATGGGAGGAAAAGGCGGAGTTCTCTTGAGCGAGGACGGAAAAGTAGTTGCCACCAAAGCAACGACGAGCGTAGTTAAAAATTCAGTCGGAGCAGGTGATTCATCAGTTGCCGGATTTATAGCAGGATGGCTGCAAAAGAAAGATTATGATTATGCGTTCAGCATGGCTATGGCAACAGGCGGTGCAAGTGCAGCATCAGATTATCTTGCTACAAAGCAGGAAGTTGAGGAGTCGCTTAAGAGAGTAGATTTAAAGCATATTGCTAAGTGAATGATCTTATAAACAATCTTAATGTTTTTACAGAAAGAAAGGATGGAGATGAGCATGAGGATAACAGATTTATTAGATGCTAAGAGTATCAGCCTGAATTTGTCACCTAAGTCTAAGTCTGAAGCTCTTGATATGGCAGTAGACCTGATGGTAAAGAGCGGCAAGATAAATGATAGAGAGGGTTATAGAAAACAGGTTTACTTAAGAGAAGAAGAAGGCACAACGGGTATCGGCGAAGGAATGGCAATTCCACATGGAAAATGTGATGCGGTAGACAGACCGGGACTTGCCGCAATGGTTATAAAAGATGGTGTGGATTTTGACTCAATTGATGGAGATCCGGTTACACTTCTTTTTCTTATCGCAGCACCAAACACAGAGGATAATGTGCATCTCGATGTATTGAGCAAACTTTCAGTGCTTTTGATGGACGAAGAATTTTCAAAATCTTTACGAAATGCAAAATCAGTTGATGAGTTTCTTTCAATCGTAGACAAGGCAGATGACGAAAAGCCGGATATTGACGAGAGACTTGAGAGCACAAATATTTCAAACGAGTCAGGAAAGAAAATTCTTGCAGTTACTTCATGTCCGACAGGTATCGCCCACACATATATGGCGGCAGAGGGAATTGAAAAAGCAGCAAGTGCAGCAGGAGTTAATGTAAAGATTGAGACAAGAGGTTCAGGCGGAGCGAAAAATGTTTTGACAGACAATGATATTAAAGAGGCTGACTGTATCATAGTTGCTGCAGATGCAAAAGTTCCGATGGAGAGATTTGACGGAAAGAAAGTTATAGAATGTCAGGTGTCAGACGGAATAAATAAAGCTGACGAACTTATAAAAAGAGCTGTAAACGGTGACGCACCAGTATATCATGCGGCTAACGCATCGGAGAGCCAGAGTAAAGAAACCTCAGGCGGCGGTGTAGGACATAAAATTTATACTCAGCTTATGAACGGTGTATCGCATATGCTCCCGTTTGTAGTCGGTGGTGGTATCCTTATTGCAATAGCATTCCTTATCGACGGATTGTCAGTTGACATTTCATCACTATCGGTTAAAGACCGTTCAAACTTTGGTACGATAACACCTGTTGCTGCAATGTTTAAGAGTATCGGTGGACTTGCATTTAACTTTATGTTGCCCGTACTTGCCGGTTTTATAGCAATGGCAATCGGTGACAGACCGGCACTTGCACTTGGTTTTGTTGGTGGAATGATAGCGTACAACGGAAAATCAGGTTTCCTTGGTGCTATCGTGGCAGGTTTCCTCGCAGGTTATGTAATACTTCTTCTTAGAAAGGGCTGTGAGAAACTTCCGGAGGCACTTGAAAAACTTGCACCTGTACTTATTTATCCGGTTGTAGGTATATTGATAATGGGACTCGCAATGAATTATGTAGTAGAGCCTGTTATGGGTGTTATAAACACAGGACTTAATACATGGCTTGGAAGCATGGGAGGCTCAAGTAAGATAGCACTCGGATTTATCTTAGGCGGAATGATGGCTATAGATATGGGAGGTCCATTCAATAAAGCAGCCTATGTATTTGGTATAAATTCTATCGCAGCCGGAAATTATGATATTATGGCGGCAGTTATGATAGGTGGTATGGTTCCACCGTGTGCTATTGCACTTGCAACAATGTTATTTAAAGACAAATTTACAAAAGAGCAGAGAGAGAGCGGTCCTACAAACTTTGTAATGGGACTTGCGTTCATAACAGAGGGTGCGATACCTTATGCGGCTGCTGATCCATTTCGTGTAATTCCATCATGTATAATAGGTTCGGGAGTTGCAGGAGCGCTCAGCATGGTATTTAACTGTACATTGATGGCACCTCACGGTGGAATTTTTGTATTTCCGGTTGTCGGAGGTTCATGGATGTATTTACTCTCACTTGTAATAGGAACAGTTATTTCAACAGTATTACTTGGTGTGCTTAAGAAAAAAGTATCATAAAGTATTAAGCCAAAGCACAAATAAATATGGTAAAAATGTTTTTTGACCGATAAGTATAAATATGATTAAATAAAACTACTTAAAGGGAAGAAACAGGTTATGTATTATATGTTAAAAAAGTAATGATTAAAAATTCAAAAATTATATTTTAAAATGAAAGGGGCATTTATATTATGAAAGAATTTATTTACACGGTTACAGATCCACAGGGAATACACGCACGTCCGGCAGGAGAGCTTGTAAAGCTTGCAAAGGAATTTACCAGCAGCGTAACTATTTCAAAAGACGGAAAGTCAGGAGACTGCAAGAAAATCTTTGCTATTATGGGACTTGGAATTAAAGGCGGCATGGAAGTCGTACTTAAGTTTGACGGTGAAGATGAGGACGCGGCATACGAAAAGATTTCTGCATTTATGAAAGAAAATCTGTAATCAGTATAAGAAATTTAAGATTATGAAATTAAATGTTGTGAAAAAGATTTGATGCTTTTGGTCGCAAGTGACCGAATCAGAGACATAACAAACAGAAAACCCCGGGTATATCAAAATATGGTTGCCACGGGGTTTTTCAGGGTTAAAAGTTGAAAGCGAGGGATAAAATGTTAGTAGAAAAGCGTCAGCAGATGATATTAAAAATGCTGGAGGAAAGAAATAGCGTAACAGTAAACGAAATAAAAGACTCTCTTGGTATATCTGAATCAACGATAAGGCGTGACCTCACAATGCTTGATAAAGAAAACAAACTTATAAAAGTGTTTGGCGGTGCTATAGCCGTAAATTCCAATTACACGGCGAAAGAACTCTCAGTGTCACAAAAGCTCAGGGTAAATGAAAAAGAGAAGAGACAGATAGCCAGAAAGGCAGCGGAACTTATAAAACCGACGGATTTTGTATATCTTGATGCAGGTACGACAACGGGGTATATGATTGAGTATATAAGTTGTAAAGAAGCAACATTTGTTACAAATGCCGTTGCACACGCAAAAAAACTTGCTGTATCGGGATTTCATGTAATACTTGTTGGCGGTGAATTGAAAGGAACAACTGAGGCGGTAGTCGGTAATGAAGCTATTTTGTCGATACAAAATTATAATTTCACAAAAGGATTCTTTGGAACTAACGGCATAAGTTTAAAGCACGGTTTTACGACACCGGATGCAAATGAGGCACTTGTCAAAAAAACAGCGATAAATCAGTGCAATCAGAAATATCTTCTTGCCGATTTTGAAAAATTTGACAATGTGACATCAGTGAAATTTGCAAACTTCGGGGATATGCATATATTGACTAACAAGGCACCGGAAAAATATAAATATCTTGATGAGGGCATGATTGATGAGGTAGTGTGAGGAATAAGTGGTTTTTATAACAACATAATTGCAGGCAGGTTTGTGAATGTAGGAAATGCAGGGTTGAACTGTTAATCTCATATTGTGTTAAAAACTTGTCAGTTCACAATAATGACAAAAACTGGAGTTATAATGGATTATGTACTCTCGAAATTCTTCGTTCGGAAGATTTCGAGAGTGCATATGGATTTCATAAGGGAGGAATCATTATATGAGGAAAAAGTCCGTTAAAAAAATATCTGCGATTGCTTGTGTTATCATTACCTTATCGTTAGGATTGCAGGAAGTATGTGGTGGAAGTATATCGAATACAGATACGGGTGTGGATTCGGAGAAAAGTTTTGTTACAGGTAGTGTCAGTGCAGGCGGTAAAGTAGAGTATGGCAGTGACACGGTACAGAAAAGTACATATTCGGGTAGTGGAAACAATACGCAGACAATGTCTTATAAAAGTAAAAAGTCTGACGGTGACAATAAGACATCAGACAAGGCGGTTATCGTTGATGATGAAAATGCATATAAAGAAAATGACAACCGCATTATGATAGAATACAGAGAGGGAACAACGGAACCTAAAGAAATAAAAAAATATGCATATAAAGAAAAGGATGTGACTGAACTTATAAAGGTTTATAAGATAAAGTCAGAAAAATATACAAAAAAAGCAATAGATATTGCAAAAAAATATGGCTCAGATATTAAGGCGGCACAGCCGGACTATAAGGTGAGAATTGCATCAAATTCAGAGACATCGTCAAATAAAGTTTCCGTAAAATCGAGCGGGAGCACAAAGGATTATTATGCTGACGGTTCGCAGTGGGCATTGAAAAATAGCGGAACATTTACAAGCCCGAGCAGCGAATATAAAGATTCAAATATTACTGCCGTAGAGGGTGTGGACTTGAATGCCGAAGAAGCGTGGACAGCAATAAATAATGCATCTGAAACGATTTCTAAGAATGATGATTCGGTTGTAGTTGCTGTTGTAGATACGGGAATAGATTATACAAATGACGAGATAAAAAATGTTATATGGAAAAATTCAGATGAAACTGAAAATGGTAGTGACAGTGACGAAAACGGATATACGGATGATACGATAGGCTGGAATTTTACTAATAGCGGAAATAATCCATATGATGATAACGGTCACGGTACTGCGATTGCAGGAGTTCTGGCGGCGGCTGATGATAATACGGGAGTTGTCGGGATTGCTTCTGATATAGACATAAAGCTTATGCCTGTAAAAGCTCTTGATTCTGAGGGAGAGTCAACAATGTCTACGCTTATACAGGGTATAGTGTATGCTGACAATAATGGTGCGGATATATGTAATTGCAGTTGGGGCGGTGAGTCGGGAATGGCAGACATATTCAACAATATGATAATGGAAAATGTTATTGTACAAAGCGATATGCTTTTTGTTGTTGCCGCAGGAAATGAATCAAAAAATATAGACCGTCTGACTTATACACCGGCATCATTTAGTGAAGATAATCTTATTACTGTCGGAAGTATAGAGTGGGATGGAAGCCTTAGCTGGTTCAGTAATTATGGAACAAAAAAAGTTGAAATGTGTGCTCCGGGTGCCGCAATATATACAACCGCCGTTGGCGGAGGCTATACCTGTGAATGGGGAACTTCATTTTCAGCACCGTATGTGGCAGGTGTGGCAGCACTTGCAAAAGCGGCGGCGGGAAATATTGACGGAAAAGGTCTTAAAGAATTGCTCTGTAATACGGACAACATGAAACTTTTGTCAAATTTGAAATACTATGTAACATATGCGGGAATACCGGATGCATCAAAGGTAGTAAATGCGGCTTTGGAATATAGACAGACAGCAGGGGCAACAGCAGAACCGACACAGACGGCGGCACCACAGCCTTCAGCTTCAAGCAGCAGCGAAGTGTTGGCAACGGAAACACCGAAGGTTACGGAAACACCTGTTGAAACAACGAAAGCACCGTCAATAACGGCTGCCCCTGAAATAACAGATGGACAATCAGGGACAACGGCAACAGAAACACCACAGGAAACATCGACACCTGATGTGACGAAAACGCCGATACCTGATGTGATGCAAACGCCGACACCTCAGATAACGGAAACACCGACTATTACCGAAAGTCCGCAGGTAACTGAGACACCGGAACAGCAGTCTGACACGGTCACCAAAACAGGAAATATAAAAATATCTTCCTCAAAAAGCATATATAAAAAATATAAACAAAAGCTGAATGTGCAGATAAGTGGAAATGTTTCAGCCGTAAAATATGCAGAGGGGAAAAAAAAGGCATCATTTTTTAAGGATGATGATGGCTCATACATATATGTAAACAGTAAGAAATTTACAATAAATGCATCAAAACCGGGATGGTACACCGTGTATGTAAAATCAACTGCAGGAAATGAATATACCAAAAATATATTTGCAGATGTGAAGATAGTAAAATTGTCAAAGAGCAAGATAAATATAAGTAAAGGAGCAGGTAAAAAGCTGACTGCATATCTGCAGGGATATAAAAAATATGCCGGAAAACTTTCGGGAAAGATTTACTTTAAATCTTCCAATAAAAAAATAATAACTGTGAATAAGACAACAGGAAAGATAAAGGCGAAAGCAAAAGGAAAAGCCGTCATAACGGCATACACCAAAAACGGAAAGAGTGCAAAGTGCACGGTTGTATGCAGGTAGGATAAGATGGTTGTATATCTTTGTGTTTAGTAGTGTAAACATATATTATTTGCTGCTGTAGGCTCATGCAATTTTTATGTAATATTTCGTGTATTTTAAGTCGCCTAATTACATTGTAATTTATGGATGCCGCAATTAAAATGATGGTATATATGGAACATGGACAGATATGTTCCGCAAAATGTCATAAAACAAAATTGGAGGATAAAGATGAGCGAATTAAAGGCAAAAACACTTCATATGGGACCTGCACAGTGTGCTGTTGATCTTGGTGATGGAAGTGAGCGTGGAGAATATGTAAATCAGGATTATATTTTACAGAAACTTGGCAGACCGCATAGAGCGATAAATCTTATGTATTGCTATTATCCGAATGATGAGGGGTGGCCGGGCAGAGCAAGTGTTGTTCATGCTGACCCGTCAGTACAGTTTGCATGGGATTTCCCATATGATGATTATTTTACATATAAGGGTGGACTTAACGGTACATTAGAGGATGAGCCGTTTACCTGCATGAGAGATGTAAGAAGACATGGACAGGATGTACTCCTTACAATGACTATCGACCCTAAGGTATCAGACGAGCATCTTGTGGCAATCGCAAAAGACCTTAGAACATTCGGCAGGGTTCAGCTTCGTATAAATCATGAAGCAACAGGAAACTGGTTTTCATTCAACAAGAGAGCAAGTTATGAGGAAGTTGCAGCATTCTTCAAACACGCAAGTGAAATAATCAGAAAAGAAGCTCCAAATGTTAAGACTATCATCTGTCTTGACGGATGTAAGGAACTTGAAGACGAAAAGATGGAGATGGAAGATATATTTGCAGAAGCATCAAGGGCAGCAGATATTGTATCCGTAGACAGATACATGGCACTTCACTGGGGCTGGCCATATGATGTTGCAGAAGAAGGCGGTACAACATTTGCACGCCATGCAGTAAGCAAGATATATCAGCTTGCAAAGAACAGCTATGAGAGATACACATATGTAAATAACGGAGTTAGAAAGCCTATGGTATTGTCTGAGTTTAACTCAGACGGTGATGTAACAGGACCGTACGATCAGGCATCAATGCTCAAAGAATTCTGTGAAATGCTTAAAAAAGACGATGAGAAATGGCTTTCAGGTTTCACAATGTATCAGTTCAGGGACAGAGGTCGTCTTGGACTTGAGATAGAAGATCCAAACAACAAAGATGTTGGAATTGAGCAGCCGCTCATGGATACATATAGAGAAATCATTCATGACGATTTCTTCAGTCCGTCAATGGAAACAGGCTCAGATGTAGAACTTCCTGCAAAACTCCGCTGGGGTGGTTCGGAAGATGCCGACGGAGTAGCAATCGAACTTCACTTTGACAGCAATCCTGTATTCTGTGAAGCATACTTCGATGACGACAATATAGACATGAACCTTATGATAGAATTAAACGGACACTGGTTCTACAAAGCACCGGGTGTAAAATGTGTAGACATGATGAGTGCATTCTTCAAAAATCCGCTTGACGGAGCAAAAGATATGACACTTAAGATATTTGCACCACCGGCATCTGGAGAAAATGACGAGACTCAGGGAGATGACTGGCAGACAAACTATTATACAGAAATTAAGTCACTTCCTCAGATAAGAATAAGATTTGCACCGATTGTTAAGTAAATATAAAGCGTAAAAAACTAGATTTACAAAAAGTAATTGTAAATCAGAATACTAAAAGTAAAAAGACAAGCAGTTGAAAAGCGTGATGGTACAATAAAATGCTAAATATTAAAAAGACTGGCAGTTAAATGAAAAATTGATGTGGTAATCTGACTGGAAATGTGAGTATTTCTCAGTCTGGTATCACATCAATTTTTGTTTATTTGCACGAAATCAATGCTCTGACGGAGAAGATTTATTTATTTCATTTGAGTGCACACTTAGGTTTTGAACTCATTTTAAAAGTGAAAGACTTTTCTAACATAAGAATATAATTGATAATATAATGAGCAGACCGTGGTTTAACAATTATATTTTTATATCTGAAATGTTATATCTTAATAAAAATATAAGGAAAAATATATTTTTTATTAAAGAAATTTGTTGTATTATACAAGAGTGTAGATTGTTCATAAAAGTTCAGCTTTTAATTTTCCACATTTAATCGATGCAATGTGGCATTTGTTTATTTCGTAAAATTTGAAATGCCATTTAAGGCTGAACTGTTATGAACATTCATATAATGATAAGTATTTAGAATTTATAAACTTATATTTTTTACGCATAACAGGTGTTTGCAAAAATATGATAACAGGTGTTTAAATTATTATGATAATACCTAACTTAGGGAGGAGATTTTTAATGAGAAAACATGGTCGATTGATGAAAAATATAGCAGGGCTTTTATTGTTGCTGGCACTGCTTTCTCTTTTACTTCCATTCTGTAAATTTAATGCAGGGGATGGAAATATGACACTTTCAGGAATAGAGGTCATAAAAACAGGGGGAAAAGCAGGATATACATACTTTAAAGAGGGGAGACTTTCTGAAAATTATGTAATTAAAGCACCATATACATGGGGAGATATAAGGGACAGTGTTTCTTATATAAATCATGCAGGAGGTGCAAATATACTCGTATTTTGTGCCGTGGCAATAGCCGTTCCGTTAGTTTTATGTTTTCTTTCGATGTTCATGCTGTTTATGGCGGAAGGAAAAAAGACAATGTTCATGCCGACCTTGTTCACGCTTGTCGTGGTGGCGGAAATGCTTCTTATCGTGTTTGGCATCACACCGCTTCGACCTTTTTTGAAAATAGGTGTTTATTTGTTTACGATATTAAATGTAATCGCACTTCTATTTATAATAGCAGGCTGGATAACAGGCGGTTACAGGCAGCCTGATAAAAGACAGAGCAGATACGGTTACGGCGGAAAAGGTGATACCAATAATGACGGTGACGATGGAGATAATAATCGTTCACATAGAAGAAAACGCAGAAAAACACGCCGCAAAACAAAGAAAAAGAAGAAAACCAAAAAAGATAAAAGTTCAGATGATGATAACAAAAAAGAAAACAACGAAGACAGTAAAAATAAAGAGAATAACAAGGTATCAGGCGAGTCTGTTACTGGTGTGATAAGCAATGGAAGTGGCATTTATCATGGTCTTTCATGGAATTTAAAAGACGGAAAAGATGCGTCAGTAACCATAGGAACTACATTTGATGCAGTGGAAGCATTAGAATCCGGAAGTCTTAGAGGAATTGACAGCATAGCAGAAAATAATTGCAGGATAGTATTTGATGCAGCAGCAAAGCAATACAATATTGAAAGTCATTCCAAACAGGCAGTGCTGATATTGCAAGACGGAAAAGTTGTTAAATGGCTGAAAAACGGGGACAGCTATGCTGTGACGAGCAAGGCGGTGCTTCAGGTAGATGGCAGGAGAGATGCTGTGAAACTGGGGTGAGAGGGGAAAGGCGTGTTGAATAAAAAGGGATTTATGCTGTTTTGCCCGGTTTGTAAATTGGCTCCACTTACTGTTGCGAGAGGAAATCAGCGAAGATACTTTAAAGTGATAGAGTCAGATAAGGAAAAACATGATATAGATTGTCCTTATAGACATGAGGTGGCATCAAGAAAGGAAACAGGTAAATTCTATGAGGATTTGGACACAACAGACATTAGTAATCGTTTGACGAGTTGCTTAAATAGGATGTTAAAAACAGTTTCTAAAAGTACGAATGGTAATGGATCACAGATGCGAGGAGTGAAGAAAAGCAAAAATAATTTTTTCAATTTTAAAGGCAACAGTGGTGAGAAAAAATATTTGCCGCATAAAAATTTAAATTCGGGGAATTTGGAAGAAGATATGGATATACAAAAAATATATTATGGGAAGTGTGCATTGTACATTTATAAATATATACAGGAAAGTGATATAAAAAAGTATTATCTTAAGGTATTAAATGTTGATAGTAAAAAGCAAATATGCCAGATATCGATATCTCCGTCTGTATATAATTACTTAAGTGATAAATTAATTGATATTCCGGAGAAAAAGGATGAAGCATTAAATTATTATCTTTGTTTTTCCGGAACTTTGGAAAAAGATAATTATTCTTATAAATGCAAATTGAAGGATTCAAGATTGTTAGTTTTGGAAAAAGAATAGTAGTATGGAGTGTTTTGAACCAGAATATGAATACAATAATATTGATGAATTTAAAGAATCAATAAAGAAAATTTTATGTTCTGACGAATTAATGAGTGTGATTAAAACATTATGATTATATTAAATGGATAATTGATATTATGGTATATATACCATATAATATTTAAAAAGGGGAATATGCTTAGACAACCTTACAGTAAACATTTGGAAGACGGAATATTTGAATTGCGTTGCAAATTTGGAAGTGACATTACCAGAGTCTTATATTTTTTTCTATTATAATGGAAAAATAATACTGACGAACGGATTTGTTAAAAAGACATAGCCCACCCTAAGGAGGAGATTCAGATTGCAAAGGATAGAAGAAAGGATTTCATAGAAAGGGTGATGAGGGATGAGAACATTTGATGATATTCTTTCTAAGCAGTTAAAAGATGATGAGTTCAGAAAAGAATATGAAGCTATTCAGCCTGAGATGGATGTCATAAGGGCTATTGTAGATGCTCGTACTTCCTAGAATATGACACAGAAGGAACTGGCTGAATGTACTGGTATTAATCAGGCAGATATCAGCAAGCTTGAAAATGGAACAAGGAATCTATCTGTTAATTTGCTTAAAAGATTAGCAGATGGTATGGGAATGGATCTTAAGATTGAGTTTGTTCCTAAACAGAAAGCGTGATTATATGATTTCATTGGAATATTGTCTGGTGAGGTTGTTTAAATACTATTAAAAAGGAATTTGAGGTATGGGAATGAGAAGAAAAAACATAAAGATTGGTTCAAGTGTTGTGGAATTTGATAAAGTAGGAAAAAGAACATGGGATATGAATTCTGCATGGAAAAAAAGATGCGGGAGTTTGTTTAGTTTATAAAGGAGGTACATTGTGGGTGACGGATATGATTTTGTTTGTAAAAAATGCAAAAAGGAATACAGTGTCATGCATGGTATTGGAATGATGTATCCAACAATTTATCAGGAAACTATAGAAGATGCTAAGAATGGAAAATATGGTTCTGAGTGGCAAGAATTGATATCTTCAAGTAAGTATATAGCTATAAATGCTGAACGAGAGGTATATATTTGTAGTTCATGTGGGAAATGGAAAACTGAACTGGATTTATCGTTGTACAGACCTAAAGATGAAGATGCTATTCGTACTAAGCAGTTTGGTATAAAAACCGTAGAAGAGTGGGGGTATGTACCTTATGTTTTCGGTCAGGATTTTCAAGCAGAATATGATCTGATAAAGGTGTACGCGCATAAATGTGATCATTGTGGTAAACGTATGCACAAAGCGAATGAGGAAGAATTAAGTAAGCTTTCATGCCCTTATTGTGGAACAGAAAATACATCAGAAGGATTGATTATGTGGGACTAAGCTATGAAAAATTTCGGTGCAGGCATTGGAGCAGCTGTAGTAACTATGGGATTGACTGTTGCAATGTGTGTAGCTATAACTTATAGAGGAATGGCACATTGCTATGATATACCTAATATATATTATAAACGGCATACTAAATTTACAAAATTGATTTATGATAAGATTTATAACAATGTATTCATAGAGGGAATTGTTGAAAACGATAAATATGATACTGTTGAAAAGTTATTAAAGCTGCAATCAAATCAGTATGCTGAGTTTTTGAAATATATTGTGAATATAATCGAAAATCGCAATCTGCGGTTGCAAAATATTTTACAAAAGGGGGAAGGGCTATGAATAGTTTTGAATTAATTCCTACGGAAGAAAATTTGATACATACATTGAATAAAGATTTATTGAAACGAAACAAAGATTTGGTACGTTTTTATGATTTGCTATTAGCACAAGAAGGAACTTCTTCTATTGCTATTGACGGCAGATGGGGAAGTGGAAAGACTTTTTTTGTGAAACAATCTATGCTGCTAATAAATGCCAAAAATCCGATGAGTGATATGGATGATGAGAAAAAAGCAAGTATTGTGTATGCACTTCCATTCCCAGAAAAATCTGAAGATGTGCCAGAAAATTATAATGTGGCGGTTTATTATGATGCATGGGAAAATGATAATGATACAGACCCGGTATTGTCTTTGGTGTATGAAATAATAAAGCAGTTAGGAATAAATTATGATTTTGATGATAATGGCAATATATTTAAGTTAGCGGGTTCTGTATTAGAGGCGTTTACCGGTAGGAATATAAACAGTATTATTGAAAACTTAAAAAGTGAAAATCCTCTTACAAATATTAGAGAAGAAAAAGATTTACATGAGGATATTAAAAATTTCTTTACAGAGTTGTTGGTGGAAAGAGGAAATCGGTTAGTGATTTTCATAGACGAATTGGATAGATGTAAGCCAAGTTATGCTGTTCATTTATTAGAAAGGATAAAACATTATTTGTGTGATGAAAGAATCACATTTGTATTTTCTGTTAATTTAGGTGAATTGCAACATACAATAAAGCATTATTATGGCAATACATTTGATGCGTGTAGGTATTTAGATAGATTTTTTGATATGAGATTATCCTTGCCACCAGCTGATAAAACTGCATTTTATAGAGAGATGGGGCTGGATTCAGGTTATATATTAGAAAAAGTATCTAGAAAAGTAATAGATACATATAATATGGAGTTGCGAGAAGCTACTCGTTTTTACCGACAAGTGAAAACGGCAGCATATGAACCTACGCATGATAGCAGGAAGTGGGATTTTGGATTTTCAGATGGAAAAGGAAAAAAGCTTTTGTTGATGTATATTACACCTATTCTTGTTGGATTAAAGATTGTGGATATATCATTGTATAATGACTTTGTTAATGGGAAGAATTCAAAGCCACTTATGGATATATATAAGGAATCTGATTTGGAAGACTGGTTATGTTCTGGACTGTTGAATAGAGATGAAGCATTTGAGGAAATAGAGGGAAAAACACTTGTTACTGTTGAGCAAAAACTACAAAGCCTTTATGAGGCTATATTTGTAACAGAATATACAAATGGAGTATATCACACAATGATTGGAGATTATGAGTTTGATAGCAATTCAAAACATTTTGTGCGAAGTATTGAAAGTATGTTATCTGTATATGCAGATTATGAATTGTAAAAATTTTTAAGATAGGAGAAAATATGATTAGAGTTTTATTCATCTGCCACGGCACTCCAGTTTTACTATAATGCAGACCTTCGCAGACTGGGGCAATACAGGGCATAATATGGCGGAAAGCCTTGAAATTACTACGGTTTCGACTACTAAGGCACATGGGCGGAATTGGGATAAAAGCAAATGTGTTGGGAGAAATCCTTAGTAGTAATGGACTACTTAGACTCAATGTGTTACATTTTTATTGATGAAAATAATAAAAACTATTGCAATTTTTTTGTTTTTTGAATATACTAAATGTAACAGAGTTGCCCGAAGTCTTTTGGACATTGGGGACCAAGCTGAGACTTGTGCTCAGCTTTTTTACGTTAAGGAGAGATTTTATGGATTTGAAAAAACCATTGACCTTCGATGAACAATTGGATAAGTTAATTGCACACGGGATGGTTATTTTGGATAGAGAAGAAGCTAAGGATATTTTGAAGAAAGTAAACTATTATCGATTTACAGGTTATGCTTTGCAATTTAGGAAAGGCCCTTCCGGCAGTGATTACATAGAAGGTACAACATTTGAAACTGTGTATCATCTTTATAAAGTGGATGAAATATTACGTGACACATTTAGGCGGTATATTGAAAAAGCAGAGGTGTATTATCGGACACAGATATCCTATGGATTTTCAATTGCAAAATGTACAGATGCACCTTATGACCAGCATTATGATGAAAACAATTTTTACAATAAAAAAGGTTACAGGGAAGTTATGGAAAATTTCAGCAGGGAGAAAAATTATTATAAAGATAGCCTGATTGTGAAGCATCATAAAATGAAATATTCTAGTAAAATGCCATTGTGGGTTATTGTGGAATTAATGTCTTTTTCTAATATGTCTAAATTATACAGTTCTATGTATTATTCAGAAAAAGATGTCATTGCTCATATGGTTGGTGTTGGAAGAGATACATTAGAAAATCATCTTCATTGTTTATCGGTTTTACGAAACAAATGTGCACATGCAGCTAGAATGTATAATACAGATTTTAATCCTCCGGCAAAGTTTACAACATCATTTTTGAGAAAACATCCAGAAATAAAGAATAATTCATTATTCGCGTATACATTAGTCTTGCTAAAAAGACTTCCAGATGAAGAGAGTAAGAAATCTTTGGTGCAGATAGTGGAAACAGTGATAGATGAATACAGAAATGATATTGATTTGGAGTTGATTGGTTTCCCAGAGAATTATTTGGAAATTATGAATAATAATTTGTAAAATAAGAATAAACAACCACTTTTCGTTAGCAGTAATCTATGAAAAGTGGCTATATAAAATGTCAAGACTGAATGTACAAAAAATATTTTATAAAAATGTACCACTTTACAACTTTATAAATGGACCCATTAAGTAATTAGAGCCATTGTGGGCAGCATGGTCAAAAAGCATTTAAAGATTTCTAAGTTATTCCGGATAAAAAATGCTGATACAGGAATCTTATTGAATGAACTGATTCCAAAGCCAATATTGAAAGTACCAGTAAAAACAGTGTATCTGCGGTAGGTGCAGAAAAAGTTTTAAAATGAGGATAGCAATATTTGTCTCTATATTGTTGTACTTACTTCAAAAATCAAAAAAATGTGGTACATTGTATCTATAAGATACACATGATATTTTACTACATAATGATACCGAAGTCAAAAGGATATACGAAATGAGAAAGAGAGGAAATGTGTATGGCTACAATTTATTATGTTGCAAAATCTGGTTCCGATAGAAATCCGGGAACAAAAAATTGTCCATTTCTTACGATTCAACGGGCAGCAGATGTGGCGGTCGCAGGAGATACGGTGATTGTCCATGAAGGCGTGTACCGTGAGTGGGTAAAGCCGAGATACGGAGGCCTTACGTCGGACTGCCGAATTACATATATGGCAGCACAGGGAGAGCATGTGGTGATAAAAGGTTCCGAACAGGTGGATAACTGGGAGCTTGTGGAAGGAACTGTGTGGAAAACAGAAGTTGATAATACTGTTTTTAGGGATTACAATCCATTTGCCACGGAAATCGATGGTGACTGGATGGTAAGCCCCAGAGAAAAGAAGGTTCACACCGGTGATGTTTATCTGAATGGTAAGTCTTTTTTTGAGGCGGATTCTTTGGACAAGGTATTTCATCCGGAGAAGTGGGAGAAGAGTATCCATGAGACATGGGGCTGGCGGGAAGAGAAACTGATAAGTCCGGAAGATTCTCTTTACCGCTGGTATGCAGAGGTTGCGGATGAAAAGACAACCATTTATGCAAATTTTCACGGAACCAATCCCAATGAAGCATGCGTTGAAATTAATGTGAGAAAATGCTGCTTTTTCCCGGACAGGACAGGGCTGGATTATATTACGGTAAAGGGCTTTGAGATTGCACAGGCGGCAACCATCTGGGCACCGCCTACCGGAAAACAGTACGGAATTATCGGACCAAACTGGAGTAAGGGATGGATTATTGAGGATAATATCATTCATGATTCCAAGTGCAGTGCGGTAAGCCTTGGAAAAGAAGAAACCACCGGTGATAATAACTTCACAAAATGGGGAAGAAAGCCGGGGTATCAGTATCAGATGGAGGCAGTCTTTCGAGCACTAGCCATCGGCTGGAGCAAGGAAAAAGTGGGTTCCCATATTGTCCGGAACAACCGGATTTACGATTGCGGACAGAATGGTATCGTAGGTCATATGAGCTCGGCATTTTGTGAGATTTATGGAAATGAGATTTTCAGAATCGGAACAAAGCATGAGTATTATGGACATGAGCTTGGCGGAATTAAATTGCATGCAGCAATTGATACATATATTCACAATAATTACATTCATCACTGTACACTGGGAACATGGCTTGACTGGCAGGCACAGGGCATTCGGGTAAGTGCGAATATTTACGATAACAATAATCGTGACTTTTTTATTGAAGTTACCCATGGTCCATATCTGGTGGATAACAATATTTTTATGTCTGAGTATGCGTTTGACAATGCGGCTCAGGGCGGTGCTTATGTGAACAATCTGGTGTGTGGTTTCTTAAATCATTATCCCGTATTGAACCGTTCCACACCGTATCATTTTCCACATTCGACCATGGTGGCTGGCACAGTGCCAGTGTATGGCGGAGATGACCGTTGGTTTCAGAATCTGTTTATCGGTGGTCAGGAAGAGAATCGGCACTATGGAACTGCAGAATATAACGGTTCACCGGTTTCACTGGAAAGCTATATCGAGGAAGTGCAGAGCCTTGGTTATGGGGATGTAGAGCAGTATGAGAGGGTGAAGCAGCCGGCGTATATTGATGGAAATGTTTATCTGGGTGGAGCAGTAGCTTTTGAGCAGGAAGTAAACTGTTATGCAGATAATGTGAAAGCAGAGGCGAAGATTGTTACTGAAGAGGATGGGGTGTATCTGGATATCACCTTACCGGAGGAAATGTTTACATTAAAGGGCAAGGTGATTACAAGTAAGGATTTGGGAATGACACGTATTACAGAGGGCAGATTTGAAAATCGTGATGGAGGCGATTTGGCAATTGATTCTGACCTTGTGGGAAATGTCATGAGTGAGACCGTGATTGCGGGGCCATTGCAGAACGTGCAGGCAGGAAATAATAAAGTGAAAATATGGGATAATCTGAAGCTTCGTGGAGTAAAAGCATATATATAAAAATATCTGTCAACTACTTGACACAAGAGGGAAGTAATATGCCGGACATCAGTATGCTTGTTGAGATAGCTGAGTTCTATGAGGTTGACATCCGAGAAATCATTGATGGAGAAAGGAAAAGTGAGAATATGAATGATGAAGTAAAAGTAACAATATTAGAGGTTGCAGATTATGCGGATAAACAAAAAAACAAGCGGTATTAAGGGCTATTATTATGTTTGCCCTAGAAATGCTTTGTTGCGGATTCACAATAGCTTCTATAATTTTGATAGAGAGCAGTGATGTGAAAATCAGTCTTTGGTTTGCGGCAATTCCGCTGGCTATGACAATAGCGTATTCTGTTCTATTAGTTATAAATGCAAAAAGATATATTCACAAATAGGTAATTGCGAAACAAGTTTGAAATCTTGATTCCAATAGGGAAAAATCCAACAGAACCGGATTTTAAAGAGATGTTTATGCGAAATAGGATTTTATTGCATAAAAACAAAGCAGATAGAATTATCTGCCTGCAACACAAAAAGGTATTTGTTGTTATCAAATTTATTTTGGCAATCTGAAAAATATCTGACAAAGAAAGCTGTTTGTATGTTATCATATAAGTACGACTCCTTTACTGGTGGATATGGTTAGTAGTTTATAGTCAATTCTATTTTACCATAAATCAATGAGGAGTTGTTTTATTTTGCAATGAAAAATATCCCGTATTTATGCGAGGTTTTGGTGTTTCGCAAACGCCTATAAAATCATAAGGGAAATCCAACATAAAAACAACGATTTTTTGTCTTAATTTATGGGTTCATTATAGTTGTATTGCAAATATAGCAAAAAATCTACCAAAAACAAAATATATTTTTAAAAATTTTTTGGTAAGGTTCATTATAGTTGTATTGCAAATATAGCAAAAAACTACCAAAAACAAAATATACTTTTAACAATTTTTTGGCAAATTATATAGTTTTTATGGATGCTAGACAAAACAGATTATGTGATAATAACATATATTATTTAAGAAACGGGGGTTTTAATGTGAAAAGAAACAAAAATCTAGGATGGAAAAAGGCATGTGCAGCCATGATGGCAGCCGCAATGACTATTACAATGCTGCCGGTAAACAGCATGGCGCAGACATCAGCAACTGCCGTAGAAAGCGGAAAATTTTCCAATCCTGTTATTTATGCGGATGTACCGGATATGGATATCATTCGTGTGAATGACACCTATTACATGGTAAGTACGACAATGCATCTCTCACCGGGATGTCCGATCATGAAGTCAAAAGATCTTGTCAACTGGGAGATCGTCAATTACGTATATGACATTCTCGGTGATACAGATGCCATGAACTTAAGAAATGGTGAAAGCATGTATGGTAATGGACAGTGGGCAGCAAGCTTACAGTACCACAATAACAAGTATTATGTTGCGTTTAATTCGAATACAACAGGACATGCTTACATCTATACCACAGATGATATTGAAAATGGTTCATGGACAAAGACAGAATTAGCAAACTTCTACCATGATATGGCATTATTCTTTGATGGTGATACGCCTTATATCGTGTATGGAAGTGGTGAGATCAAATATGTAGAATTAAGTGAAGATCTTTCCGGAGAAAAAGAGGGCGGAAAGCGCGGAACTTTATTCTCAGCTCATAGTGGAGCAGATGCGGGTAAATTTGATGGTGGTTTATCTTTTGAAGGAACACATGTGATGAAAAAAGATGGTTACTATTATGTGTTCAATATCTGCTGGCCGAGTGGGAAGCCGAGAATTGAAGTGTGTCACAGAAGCAAATCCTTTATCGGCGGCACATGGGAAACGAAAGAGATTTTAAATGCAAACTTTTCGAATAATGGAACGAGTGGAGGTGTCGCACAAGGTGGTGTGATCGATACAGAAGATGGCAGATGGTACGGATTTATGTTCCAGGATCATGGTGCAATCGGACGTACACCGGTTCTTACTGATTGTACATGGATCGACGGCTGGCCAATGCTTGGTAAAGACGGCGATGGCAAGACAGTAGAAGCTGAAATGGAACTTCCGGTAGAAGGAAGTGAGAGCAAATCACTGGTAAAATCGGATGAATTTTACAATGATGCAGAACATAGAGTATTCGATGCTGCGAAAGAGGGCGCAGAATCTCATATGGCTATGATGTCAGCAGATATAGATGCTACGGGAGCAGATGACGCAAAGATAGATCCGGCTGAAATACCGGAAGATCAGACTGTAGAATTAGTAGCAAACGGCAGTTTTGATGACGGAACAAAAGGCTGGAGAGCGTTTGAAGGTGGCACGATTAGTGCAGAAACCGATAAAAGTGGAAATCACTACGGCAAGATTACAGACAGAAAAGGTACAGGAAACGGTCTTGCCTATGATCTGACAGGAAAGATCGTAGAAGGTGTCAAATATCATATCAAAGCAAAGATCAAATATGATAATGAGAATGGACCTGCTACAAGAAAATTCAACATCACATTCCAGAATGGTACAGCATGGAATTACAGACAGGTTGCAGGCGGTGTTGATGTTGCGAAGGGTAAATGGACAGAAATCGAATGTGATTATGTACCGGGTAAATCTACTGAAGGTAATCCATTCAGTTCTGTAGAAAATACCATGTTTTTTGAAACAGGATGGGTACCTTCAGCGACTGCAGAGAATGATCTGATGGATTTTTATGTAGATGATGTTTCTGTTACTTATAACAAATCGGATCTTCCGGATGAAGAAGAAAATGATAATCTCATCGAACTGATCACAAATGGAGATGTAGAAACCGGAAAGACTACCGGATGGAGATCCACACCACAGGAACCAGATGCAAAGGATGAAAAAAATGCTGTATTAACAGCAGTTGCAGAAGAAGGAGCATCCGGTAAATATTGTCTTTCTGTTGCTAACAGATTAACAACCGGAATGGGTGCATGTCAGGATATCAGTGGAAAATTAGAGTTTGGTAAAACATATACTATATCCGGTAAATTAAAATATACGACAGGACCGGATACAAAGAAATTTATGGTGACGATCCAGAATGGTGATAATTATAACTGGAGAGAAAATCTGGTAACAATCAATGCTACAAAGGGTAAATGGGCTACATTTAAAGGTACTTATACCGTACATGATAAGAGTGAGAGTTTCCCATTTGATCCAACAAAGAATTTTATCTTTATTGAAACACCATGGACACAAAATCCAACAGCAGAAAATGACCAGATGGCATATTATCTCGATGATTTCTCCATGACAACAGAAGATGATAATATCGTTAAGAATGGTTCATTTGAAAAAGGAAGTGCAAACTGGGACGGATTTGAAGGTGGTACGATCGAAATCAGAGATGATGCAAAGGGTGCACAGGACGGAAGTAAATATATTGCAGCTATTAATAGAGATGCATGTGCACAGGGACCATCACAGAATGTCAGCAATAAACTGAGTGCGGGAAGTACCTACGTTGTATCTGCATGGGTAAAATATGACGCAAAAGATGCTGTTGACAGCAAATCTTTTAATATGACGATCCAGAATGGACCAGATTATAAATACCGTAAAGTAATCAAGAGTGCAACAGCAAAGAAAGGTGAATGGACACAGATCACAGGAGAATATACAATGCCGGACGATGCGATCACCAACCAGAACTATATTTTCTTTGAAACAGGCTGGGTACAGTCACCGACTAAGACAGATGATTTGATGGATTTTTATGTGGATAATGTCACTGTAAAAGAGAAGGTTGTAGATAAAGAACCGGCTGAATCAGGAGAACACGATTATAATGGTTCAGATCTTGATCTGGTATGGCAGTGGAATCACAATCCAAATAACAATAACTGGTCGTTGACAGACAGGGCAGGCTGGCTTCGTCTGACAACAGGAAGTAAAGCAACAAGTATATTAAATGCAAGAAATACACTGACACAGAGAACATTTGGACCGACCTGTTCCGGTAAGATCAAAATGGATATCTCCGGAATGAAAAATGGAGATTATGCAGGACTTGCAGCATTCTCTTATAACTATGGTTATATTGCAGTGAAAAAAGAGGGTACCGCTGCAAAACTTGTCATGGTAGATGCACATAATAACCAGGCAGAAGATGCGGATAAGCCAAGAGTTGCAGCAAGTGTGGACTGTAAATCAGATATCGTTTACCTGAAAGAAGATTTTAACTTTGCAGGTGGAGATAAAGTCACATTCTATTACAGCTTTGATGGCAGCACATGGACACAGTTAGGTGATCCGATGCAGTTAAGTTATGAACTGAAACATTTTATGGGAAGTAAATTTGCAATCTTTAACTATGCAACAAAATCTACAGGCGGTTATGCAGATTTTGATTACTTCCGTGTAACAGATAAATTAACAGGAACAGATGCACCGGAAGCAAAAGACCACGCAGCATCTTTAAGCGGAACAGATGAAATAAATGGTGTGATCAACAGTGAGGCTACAGTAAAAGTAACAATGGATGAACTGGCCGGAGAAGGTCATACAGACTTAAAAGCATCCTTATCCATTCCATCAGGCATGGATGTAAAAGATGTTACATTTAACAGTGATGCGATCAATGGTGAAACATCATGGAACTTTAAAAATGGTCATCTTGTATTACAGGCAGCAGGAAAAGACCTTACTTTTAAAGCAGCAGATAAATTATTTGCAACTGTAACATTAAAAATGACAGGTTATGCAGATAAAGATACAACGGTAAATGTCAGCGCTGATTATATTACTGCAGATAAAGGTACTGTAGAATATGATGTTAAAGCCTGCAGCTTAGATATCAAAGAAAAATATTTAGATACAAAAGCACTTGCTAAGAAATTAGGATACAGCAATCCACTTGTAACAACTGATTTTGGTGCTGATCCATATGCAATCGTATATGATGGCAGAGTTTATGTATACATGACATCTGATGATTATGAATATGATGCAAAGGGGAATGTATTAAATAACTCCTTTGGTTATATTAAAACATTGCGTATCATATCTTCTGATGATATGGTCAACTGGACAGATCACGGAGAGATTAAGGTAGCAGGAAACGACGGAGCAGCAAAATGGGCAAGTCACTCATGGGCACCGGCGATCGCCTATAAACAGATTGATGGAAAAGATAAGTTCTTCTTATACTTTGCAAATGATGCATCCGGTATCGGTGTATTAGAAGCAGATACTCCGCTTGGACCATGGAAAGATCCGATCGGAAAGGCATTACTGACAAAAGAAACACCGGGGTGTAAAGGTGTTGAATGGTGCTTCGATCCGGCAGTACTTGTAGATGATGATGGAAGTGCATATATCTACTTCGGCGGTGGTGTACCAAATGGTCAGCAGAACAATCCAAAAACAGCACGAGTTGCAAAACTTGGCGAAGATATGATCAGCATTGATGGTGAGGCAAAAGAAATTGATGCTCCATGTATGTTCGAGGATTCCGGTATTTTCAAATATGGTGATAAATATTATTACAGTTATTGTTCAAACTTTATGAGCCCGCATAAAGAGGGATATCCGGGATATGGAACTATCTGCTATATGGTAAGTGACAATCCGATGGGACCATTTACTTATGCAGGTGAAGTATTTGAAAATCCACAGATCTGGTTTGGTGTAGGTGGAAATAACCATCATGCAACCTTTGTATATGAAGGAAAATCATACTTCATATACCATGCACAGACTTTATCAAAAGCACAGGAAGAAGCACAGGGACTTGCACCCGGTACATTGACAAAAGGATATCGTTCCACACATATTGATCCGATTGAATTGAATTCTGATGGAACGATTCGTCCGATTGCAGGAACCTATGAAGGTATCAGCCAGTTAAAGACGATCAATCCTTATGAGAGAATTGATGCTGAAACAGTTGCATGGAATGCAGGTATTAAGATTGCGGACTGTGCAGAAGAAGGCAAATTATTCAAAGACTTTAACAGACAGATCACAGATCTTCAGGATGGTGACTGGACATCTGTTGCCCAGGCAGCATTTGGTAACAGAGGTGCAGCAGAATTTACAGTAAAGGCAGCTTCAAAATCCGGTGGACAGATCGAGATCCGTATGGACAGCCCGGAAGGAGCATTAGTTGGTACGGTAAATGTAGAAGCAACCGGAAGTGAAGATACATTTAAAGAATTCAGTTGTAAACTTGACCGTATTACAGATACACACAATGTATTCCTTGTATTTAAAGGTAAGGCAGAAAATCTGATGAATATTGATTATTACAGCTTTGGTGAATATCAGGTCAATACAGAAGAATTAAGCAGTAAGATCGCAGAAGCAGAAAGATTACTTTCCAGTCTGAC
>ERZ772969.946-NODE-946-length-24929-cov-3.099341_pt1 | contig 24929 bp, 17 predicted proteins | sample MGYA00511676_ERZ772969 | MGnify/ENA primary metagenome ERZ772969 (study PRJEB29015, sample SAMEA2737651) | human gut metagenome | biome: human gut; feature: human-associated habitat; material: faeces | place: China | collected 2012 ... | reverse complement strand
CGTCGGAATCCGCTTCCTGCTGGCCGTAGAATTCCACCGGCTTGACCGCCGTGGTCATCTTCATGCGGACGAATGGTTCGCTGATGGCGCTCAGACCTTCGATCAGGTAGGACGGGTTGAAGGCCACGGTGATGTCATCGCCGTCCATGTCGATATCAATGATCTCCTTGGCCTGTGCCTCATCGGCGGTGCCTGCGGACAGCGTCAGCTCTTGTCCGGCGAAGGCCATGCGAATCGGGGCATTGCGTTCGGCGACCAGGGAGACGCGCTTGATGGCACCGATCAGGGATTGCTTGTCGATAATCGCGTGAATCGGGTATTCGTCGGCATATAGGCGGTCGACGGCGGGGAATTCCCCGTCAATCAGCTGCGAAGTGGATACGCGGCCGGCGTTTTCGAAGCCGAGCAGAGAAGGGCTCTCCGGGTCGAAATCGAGCACGATGTTCTGATGCTCGTCGAGAGAACGGGCCACGTCACGAAGGAGTGCTCCACGTACCAGAGCAGTGGTGTTGATGTCGGGATTTTCCGGAGTCCAGGTGAAGCTCGAGCGGGACAGGCGGAAGCGGTCGGTGGAGCTCATGATGACCTTATCGCCTTGGAACTGCACGCGAATGCCGGTCAGTACCGGGCGGTTCTCTTCGCGGGAGACGGCTACGGAAGCTTGGTTGACGGCCTGCATGAACGTGGGGGAGTCCACTTGGCCGAGCTTGGCCGGAACCACAGGGAGATCCGGATATTCGTTATCCGGCATCAGCTGCATGGTGAAGGTGGACTTGCCGGAAGTGATGGTCATGGTCGAGCCGTCGGTTGATAGGTAGGTCTTCTCGGAAGGGAGCGACTTGGTGATATCGGCAAGGAGTTTGCCAAGCACCAAGGCCGTACCGGCTTCATCGATGCCCGCTTCGATATGATGACGTGCGGAAATCGCATAGTTGAAGGCGGAGAGCTGCAAAGTGCCATCGATGGCTTCAAGACGGATGCCTGCCAGAATCGGTGTTGCAGGACGGGCGTCGATAACGCGGGTGGTCCAGGCTACTGCGTCGGCAAGCGCTTGGGAGTTGATTTCGACTTTCATGACGGATTCCTCATTTCGTTCAGGCTACAAGTCATTCTAGCGAAGTGCGCGGTGTTTGCGCATCATGGGGAATTCCCCACTTATGGCGATGACGATGATCTTTCAATAACCAACTCTCTTCGTCATAATAAGGCCTGTGGATAATGTGGGTAAGTTCCGGGACCACATTATTTGCAAGGGCAAAGGTGGATAACTCGATTGTGGATAACATTGGGATGCCTTGTGGAAAACATGACGACTTATCCACAGACAGAATCAAGTCTGCGTCTTATCCACAACCTACGGTGATGCATCCACGAGTTGCCCACGGACGAATTAGGTGTTTTCAACGGCTTACCCACGGGATTTTCCCACATTTGTGCATAACCATGTGGATAAATTCGACGATTATTGCGCACGGCACGGCGTGTCAACTCCGGTAAATATTTACTCCAGTAAAATATTTTACTAGATAATGACAATGCCGGTGAGACCTTATTTTTCAGAGGAATGCTGCTTCAGACGAACCGTCAGTTCCATCACATAGTTGTAGATTTCCTGCTTTTCCTGCATCTCATCGCTGATACGGGTATAGGCATGCATGACGGTGGTGTGGTCCTTGCCGCCGAATACTAGGCCGATGTCGTTCAGGCTCATGCTGGTGAGCTCACGCACCAGATACATGGCCACCTGACGAGCCAAGGCGATGTTCTTGGTGCGGGAGCGCCCGACGATATCGTCGAAGGTCAGATGGAAGTATTTGGCTACCTGACTGATGATGTCAGCCGGCTTGATTTCCACATCGGAGGTGAAGAAATCTTGCAGGGTATGCTCTGCCAACGCACGGGTGACCGGTTGGTTGCTGAGCGAGGCCATGGCGGTCACGCGGTTCAGCGCACCTTCCAACTCGCGGATGTTTTCGGTAAAGCGCTCCGCGATGAGATTGAGCACATCGTTGGGGATGTTGGAGCCGTTCATGGTGGCCATCATGCGCAGAATGGCGATTCGGGTCTCCAGATCCGGCGGCTTGACGTCAACGGTCAGTCCGGATTCAAAGCGGGAGATCAGGCGTGCCTGGAACCCCTTGAGGTCTTTTGGCGGTACGTCGGAGGCGATCACAATGCGCTTATTGGCCTGATGCAACGTGTTGAACGTATGGAAGAACTGTTCGAGTGTAGCTTCCTTGCCGCTCAAGAACTGGATGTCGTCGATCAGCAGTACGTCGACCTCGCGGTAACGGCGGTTGAATTCCTTGATTTGGCCGGAATTCTGGTTGGTATCGCCCAACGCCTCGATGAATTCGTTGGTGAATTCCTCGCTGGTTACGTAGCGAACCTTCAGATTCGGATCCTTGACCAGGGCGTAATTGCCGATGGCGTTCAACAAGTGCGTCTTGCCCAGACCGGAGCCGCCATAGATACATAACGGATTGAAGTCGTGTCCCGAACCTTCGGCTACGGCAAGGGCGACGGTACGTGCGAACCTGTTGGAGTCGCCTGGTACGAACGTATCGAAGGTGGCATTCTTGTTCAGATGCGTCTGTGGGTCCAGCAAAGGCCTGTTCTGGCCGCTGGTGAACGTTCCCTGCTCTGTGGGTCGGAACGGCTGTTCCGGCATGCTTGCGGGGATGGGAAGCTGGCCTTGGGTCGATTCCTCGCGTTGGGTGCGCGGTTTGCGGTCGAAGTGCGGATATTCCTCGATGTCCGGTTCGACGGTCTGCTGCATCGGTACGATTTTGAATGCGGGGAAGATATCCTGTTCGGCGGAATCCTTCAGCGCCTCCATCAGCGGTTGGTTCAGTTCGGTCTGCAACGCCTGCTGGGTGGCCGCACTGGGCACGCACAATACGATGGTCGGACCCCACATGCCTTCGGGCACCACATTCTCCAGCCAGCCCTTGTCGCGGGCGGAGAGCTTGGGATTCTGGCGCAGCAACGCCAGTGCGTCGGACCATACACCGCGAGCCTGATCAAGAGGATCATGGGGAGTATCGACCATGGATTCCCTTTCCCAATAGAAGGCCTACGGATGTGCAACTGTTTCTTTTTACTCTTTTTTCCCCAAGTTATCCACCGTCTAGCGTGTTGAAACGTCTGAAATGTGAATAACATAAGTGTAGTTTGTGGATAACTTTCGTGGGGAATTCGGCGTTGTTTCAACGATTTTGTGGATATTGCACGGGGGAGATTCCCCGCTTATCCAGTGAAGGACGACGCATGATTTTGACTGTGTTCAGGGGTCAGAGTAATTTAGTAGAGCTTGACTCATGAGGAGCCGTGCCTTGGCATGGCTAAAACACCGGGAGCATTAATTATGAAGAGGACATTCCAGCCGAACAACCGTCGTCGTCACATGAAGCACGGTTTCCGCCATCGCATGCGCACCCGCGCAGGTCGCGCTCTGATCAATCGTCGCCGCGCCAAGGGCCGCAAGTCCCTCGCTGCCTGATTGTATTTAGTGGCATAGCGGTGGAACGGCTGAAAAGCCATCGCGATTTCGTCGCGGTGCTCAAACGCCGTCGTAGGGTATCGCGTGAAGACATCGTCGTACATTATGCAATGCATGACGATGTCTTCATATCCGATTCCACGGCGAGGAGTGGCCGACGTGTCGGTCTGGCCGTTTCCAAGGCTGTCGGTAACGCAGTAACGCGTAATACCGTCAAACGTCGTTTCCGTGTGCTCGCGCGAAAGCACGAATTCTTACTGCCTGAATCCTGCGACATCGTTTTGCGTGCGAAGCCTAGCGCGGCGCATGCCGATTTTTCATCCTTGGATCATCAGATGGCAGCCTGCTTCGAGGCGATAAGCCGTAAGGCAGCACATCAATGACGAGGATGGGGCGTAGCGGTGATTGGATGATTCGTGCCATACGTTGGTATCAGCATCACATTTCCGCGAAAACCCCGCCCTGTTGCAGATACTATCCAAGTTGTTCCAATTACGCGATTCAGGCTGTGACACGTTTTGGCTGCCTCAGAGGCGGCCTTCTTGCCTTTTTGCGTATCCTGCGCTGCAGGCCTTGGAGTCGCGGGGGAATCGACGATGTTCCGCAGCGCTATTCCATTTGCTATAGATTTTCGTGGTCAAAGGCTCATGAAGAGCCGCGACTCACACCACTGGCCGCAGACGATAAGGAGACGGGCCTGCAATGCTGAATCAAAATCAATTTCTCCTCGATAGCGGTTTCTGGGGCTGGTTGTATAAGCTCCTGACGCCAATCGAGTGGCTCATGACGCAGATCATGGCCATTTTCCATAAGTTTCTGACTCTGTTGGGTATGCACCCGGTCGGCTTCTCGTGGGTGCTATCCATCATCTTCCTGGTGCTTGTGGTGCATGCGTGCGTGTTCCCGCTGTACTACAAGACCATGAAATCGATGCGCAAAATGCAGGAAATCCAGCCGAAGATGGCGCGCATCCAGAACAAATACAAGGGCAAAAACGATCAGGCCAGCAAAGAGGCCATGCAGCGTGAAATGATGAAGCTGTATCAGGACAACGACGCGAACCCGATGGGCTCGTGTCTGCCGATGCTGATTCAGGGCCCTATATTCATGTGCATGTTCTACACCCTGTCGGCCATTCCATACATCGCCCGCGGCAAACGTGCCGCGCTGGGCGCTTTTGATCAGGCCACCGCGTTGCAGTTCACCAAGACCACGGTGTTCAATACCAATGTCACCGATAACTTCATGACGGCCAACATCGGCGGTAAGGTCGTCATCGCCATCTTCGTGGCGCTGATGTGCTTCTGCCTGTGGTTCATGCAGTACAACAACATGAAGCGCAACATGCCTCAGAATGGTCCGCAAACCAAGCAGACCGAGATGATGCAGAAGATGATGCTGTGGATGTTCCCGATCATGTACATCTTCTCCGGTGCCACCATGCCGTTCGCTGTGCTGGTGTACTGGCTTGCCAACAACATTCTGAACCTTTGTCGTTCACTATGGCAGGTCTACGCCTTCCCGACTCCGGGTTCCCCGGCGGCGGAGGCCAAGACCGTTCGTGATCACGAACATGAGAATGCCCGCCGCGTCAAGGCCGGCCTTCCATCTCTCGAAGAAGAGGAGTTGGAGAAGGCCAAGATTGCAGCCGAGAGCAAAACGAAGAACGGGTATCAGCGGCAGCAGCCATCTCGCAAGAAGAAAAAGAAGTGAGCAAGGTGTCCCGTGTTTCACGTGAAACACGGGACACGCCCTTCCTTCAGGGTTATTACCGAAGTGATAAACAGGACTTAGACTGAGAACAGACACCCCGCTCAAAGGAGTACACAACCATGGCGCAAGATGATGAAAAGACCATCGATCAGCTCAATGAAGAAGCTGATATCGCTGCCGATTATCTTGAAGAATTGCTGGATATCGTCGACTATGAAGGCGATATTGAGATGGGCGTACGCAACAATCGCCCGACCGTACAGATTGTTGCCGATGATGACACTGATATCAAGCATCTGATTGGTCGCAATGGGGAAGTGGTGGATGCCTTGCAGCAACTCACCCGTTTGGCGGTTCAGCAGAAGACCGGTGAACGGTCTCACCTCATCGTGGACGTCGACGGCTATCTTAAGCATAAGCGTCAGCGTCTGCATGATATCGCATTGGACGCCATCGACGAAGCGCGTGAAACCGGTGAGCCGGTGGATCTTAAGCCGATGAATTCTTTTGAGCGCAAGATCGTGCATGATGTAGTTCGTGAGGAAGGACTGAAGTCCCGCTCCCATGGTGAAGAGCCGCATCGTTATGTGACGGTGTACCTCAAGTCGGGATCTGCCGGAACGACCACCGAAGAGGATGACTTCGAAGATATCGTCGAAATCTGATTCGTTTCACGTGAAACATAACGCCGCCATTGTGCGGCGTTTTTTTATGTGTGACAGCTTCGAAGGCCAATATTCCAGTTGCGTCTTAGACTGTCACGAAAGAACATCGCCCTCCCTCTCTCTACTACAACACTGCCGTCATGTTATTTATGGAGGTGGTTGATATCCCTGTGGTTATAGGATAGAGAGCATGACTGAAGTGACTGACGAACTTGATGATTCGCCGATTTTGGAAGAAGTACTTGGGGATGCGCTTGTGAAGTTGCGTATTTTTCATGACAAACTAGCACAGGAGGGAGAGCCCCGCGGACTTATCGGACCGCGTGACGTCAGTATTATCTGGGAACGACATATCCTGAATTCTGCGGCGATTGTGCCATTTGTACGTGAAGCAACGGTACGCAGGCAATTCAAGACGGTGGCTGATATTGGTAGTGGCGGTGGATTCCCTGGAATCGTCGCGGCCGCATGTCTGCCGGATCATCGGTTCACGTTGGTGGAGCCCATGGAACGTCGCGTCGAATGGCTCAATGAATGTGTCAACGACATGGGCCTTGACAATGTCACGGTGGTGCGGTCACGCGCCAATGCAATGATCGATGCCATCCGCGGTTCCAAAACCAGAAGGAAGAACAGGGGAGCAATATCGCATACCACTCCCGTACTCGACCTGGATGGTAATCCAATTGCCATAAGTCATCCGTTTGCCGTGGTGACCTGCCGTGCCGTAGCACCCATGACCAAACTTTCCGGATGGACGTTGCCCTTGCTTGAGACGGGAGGTCGTCTAGTCGCCTTGAAAGGACAATCTGCACAAGATGAGATCGATAAGGCCTCGAAGGAGATTGCCAAGAGCGGGGGAGTTCGTCCTCGGGTGGTTGATGCCGAGGTGGGGCCGGGACTGGAGTCAACGCATATTCTGATGGTTGACAAGAGATAAGTTATCCACAATTTGGCGAAGTTATCCACTTTGTCCACACTTGTAGACGTTATGATTTGGGATGAAAAAATTTTCGCTATATTGCAACGTTTATCCTGTGGATAATTTTTTAAGCGCCATGTAAGTTATCCACCAACTATACACAGTTATCCACATTTGTGCACAATGTACTACATGTCCACCCAAATGAAGAAACTTGAACATACTGTAAGTAATCGAGGAGGGCTAGTTCATGACTGGACCTGAAGGACCAGACAACCTGACGTCTATGGAATCCGCCACGGATACCATTAAACGTATTTTCGGAGGAAGCTCCTCCCCGTTAGGCGCACAGATAGCTGATGAATCATCGCGATATCGTGCTCTGCAGAAGGTGACGTTCCCTAAGCCGGAACGTACTCGCATGATTGCCGTAGCCAATCAGAAAGGTGGCGTCGGCAAAACGACGACCGCGGTGAACGTTTCCTCCGCGCTGGCACAGTATGGTGCCCGAGTATTACTGATTGATATGGATCCGCAAGGGAACGCTTCCACCGCTCTTGGAGCGCGGCATACCTCGGGGGAACCTTCCGTGTATGACGTGCTTGAAGGGCGTATGAGCATTGCCGAAGTCAAGCAGACCTGTCCTGATTGTGAATTGCTTGACGTGGTGCCGGCCTCCATCGATCTGAGTGGTGCCGAGCTGGAAGTCGCCGATATGGCTGACCGTAATGTGTTGCTCAAACGTGCGGTCGATGAATTTCTGAACACCAGCGAACAGCACTATGATTATGTGATCATCGACTGCCCTCCGAGTTTGGGACTGTTGGTCATCAATGCCATGTGCGCGGTTACGGAGATGTTGATCCCAATTCAGGCGGAGTATTACGCACTGGAGGGACTTGGACAACTGATTAACACCATCGGTTTGGTGCAGGAACATTTCAATCCCGCCCTGCTGGTATCCACCATGCTGGTCACGATGTTTGATAAGCGTACGCTGTTGAGCCGTGAAGTGCATGAGGAAGTCAAAAAGCACTATCCGACCATCGTGCTTGACACCACCATTCCGCGTACGGTGAAAATCTCCGAAGCTCCGAGTTTCAATCAGAGTGTGATCGCCTACGATCCGAAAGGTATGGGAGCGATTTCCTATTGCGAGGCTGCATTGGAAATCGCACGTCGTTCCCCGACGGTGCTGCAGGCTATTGATGCGAGAAGAAACGAGAACTGATTATGGCTACGAAGTCGCGTTTGGGCAAGGGTCTTGGAGCGTTGTTCCCCGCTTTGCCGGGGGAGAGCCAGAAGCACGAAGATGTTGTGCAGGAACCTCAAGCCGCCGCCGAGAAACCGCAGGATAGCAAGACTTCCGTTGCTACTGCACAGGCCTCCGTCGATGCCGTGCATGGCATGAAACAGTCCGGCAAAAAGAGTGTTTCACGTGAAACTGCGAAAAAAACTTCAAGTCGACGGAATGCAATGCCCTCCATTACCTTGAATGAAACCGCCCATCCTGCGGATATGTTCTTCGGTGGTTCCGGTCTGGGGGTGGAATCGTCGCAACAGTCGGTTGAGAAACAAACAAGTGTTTCACGTGAAACCGAATCATCTGACAAGAAGAGCGAAGAGCCGGAATTGTTGCCGGTTCAAGGCGGCTATCTTGTCGAATTACGGCTCAGTGACGTTGGTCCGAATCTGCATCAGCCACGCACCATCTTTGATGAGGATGATTTGCGTGAGTTGGCTGACTCCATTCAGGAAGTCGGCGTGCTTCAGCCAATCGTTGTGCGTAAGCGCCCAAGCGAGCAGATCGAGGCCGCACGTAAGGAACAGCGTGAACAGGCGCAGGAGAGCGCAAAGAATGCGTCTGAGGCCCATAATATGTTCGAGGGCCGCATGGACAGCATGTACGAGCTCATCATGGGTGAGCGTCGTTGGCGCGCTTCGCAGATTGCCGGTCTGAAGACGATACCGGCAATCGTCAAAACCACTGCGGATGACGATATGCTGCGCGATGCCTTGCTGGAGAATCTGCATCGTGTTGCATTGAATCCATTGGAAGAGGCGGCCGCATATCAGCAGATGATCGATGATTTCGGTTTAACGCAGGCGCAGCTTTCCAAATCCGTTTCGAAGTCACGCCCGCAGATTGCCAATACCCTGCGGTTGCTGCATCTGCCGGCGGTCGTACAGAAAAAAGTCGCTTCGGGACTGCTTTCCGCCGGACATGCCCGCGCATTGTTGGGCCTGCCTGCCGAATCTGACATGGAACAGCTGGCGACTCGCATTATTTCCGAAGGATTGTCGGTGCGTAGCACCGAGGAAATCGTGTCGATGAAGGTTTCCGAAAGCGATCAGCCGAAGAAACCCAAGGCGAATAAGCTGAATCCCTGGGCTGGTACTCCGGTGCAAATGGGTCTTGAACAACGTTTCGGTACCAAGGTGTCAATCAAGGGATCCAAGAAGCATGGCCGCATCGAAATCGTGTTCAAATCCGAAGACGACATGAACCGAATCGTCGATCTGCTCATGCAGCAGCAGTGATTGATATGTCCGCTTCATCGATATGTCCGTGGGAGGGAATGACATATCCTATTACGGCGCACTCCGGGCCGCTCAGGCCGAGTCTCTACGGTCTTAAATAGGATATGCCACACCTCCCCCCTCTGCGGACACATGACAAAAACAAGCGCGTAATACGGGACTTGCTGCGGGAATGCGGCAGAAAACCGGGCAGACTACTGCAGATAGGATTGGGCGTCGAGAGCGGCGCGGCAACCCATTCCGGCGGCGCTGATGGCCTGGCGATAAACACTATCGACGCAGTCGCCGGCGGCGAAAATTCCCGGAGCGCTGGTTCTGGTACTGGCACCTTCCACCCGGATATATCCGGCCTCATCACGATCTACCACACCATCAAGGAAAGTAGTGGCGGGAGTGTGTCCAATAGCGACAAAAACCCCATTTGCAGAAATAACTTCCACAGATTCGTTTTTCAAGTTACGTATAGAAATTGAATTAACTCCATTATCATTTCCATCAATCTCTTCAATTACGGAATTAAGAACGAAATCAATCTTCGGATTGTTCTTGGCTCGCTCAACCATAATTTGAGAGGCACGGAACGAATCACGGCGATGAATCAGCGTAACGGAGGATCCAAAACGGGATAGGAAATCGGCTTCTTCGAAGGCGCTATCTCCGCCACCTATTACAACAATCGGCTTATCTCGGAAGAAGAATCCATCGCAGGTTGCGCAGTAGGAGACGCCCTTGCCGGAGAATTCGGATTCGCCTGGTACGCCGAGTTTGCGATACTGGGAACCGGTGGCTACTACCACGGCCCTGGTCTGATATATGTCGCCTTGGTCAAGGGTTACGGTCTTCGTATCGGATTCGACATCGACGGTAACGGATACGACATCGTCCCAGATGATTTCGGCGCCGAACTTTTCAGCCTGCTTCCTCATGTTGTCCATAAGGTCGGGACCGAGAATGCCATCGGGAAATCCCGGGAAATTTTCCACCTCAGTGGTGTTGACCAGCTGTCCGCCGGGAGTCAGTGCCCCGGCGATGACCAGTGGTCTGTATCCCGCACGGCCTAGATAGATGGCTGCAGTGTATCCTGCCGGGCCGGATCCGATAATAACTACATCTCGCAAATCGCTCATGGTCCCACCATACGAGCACTTCCGCCGAGCCATGCCGTATGAGCTCAGGGCGTATTCCACCCGTTATCGTATTTTGCGATAACCGGTCATCACGAAGGTTTGAAGAGGGGATGAACATGACGGATGCTGGCTGTTTCACGTGAAACAGCCAGCATCATATCGTTGGCACATCGGTGAAAATCAGTTGCCGAAATCGACCTCGCCGAGTTTTTCGATGAGCTTCATGTTCTCACTGTAATCGACAGGGCAGGCGATGATGTCGACGCCGGACTGGTTCTTTAACGCCTCGCATAGGGTGGGGTAGAGCTCGTCGGCCGCCTCTATCACATGACCACGCGCTCCAAAACTATGGGCCAACTCCAGCACATCCGGATTATCGAAATCGACATCCTCGTACGAGCCATTGTGAATGTTCATCTTCCATTTGATCAGGCCATAGGCCTTGTCGACCCACACCAGCACCACCATACGCGCGCCTACGCGAACGGCCGTCTCTATTTCCTGCACGTTCATCAGGAAACTGCCATCGCCCATTACCGCCAATACTGGTCGGCCAGGATTTTCCAGTGATGCGGCCACGGCGCCGGGCAGCGTCCATGCCATGGTAGACAACGAATTGTCGATCACGCAGGTGTTGGAATAGTACGTCGGGTACAGGCGGGCCATCCACATCTTCAATGCGCCGGTGTCTACCAGCGTGATATCGTCATCCGCCATGGCGCGACGGGTGTCATATACGATACGTTGCGGTTTCATCGGGAAAGAATCATCGCTTGCATACGAGCGGAATTCCGAATTCAACAACTCGTGAATCAACGGGTGCGATTCGTCGAAGCGAATGCCTTTCACTTGAAGACGGGTGATCAACGCCTCCAAAGTCTGGTCGATGTCACCCATGATATTCAATGCGGTTGAATAGTGCGCATCGGTATCTTCAATAAAGGTATTGATATGAATGATAGTCTTATCATCATTTGGGTTAATTTTCTTTGGGTCGAACTGTTGAATGGAAAAGCCGACAGAGATAATTAAATCAGCTTCATCAAAAGCAAAATTTTCATAATCATGTTTCATGAAACCGACTACGCCAAGTGCGTTCGGAATATGATCCGAAATCACGCCCTTGCCTTCGAAGGTGGTAGCCACCGGCACATTCAGCTGTTCGGCCAGTGCCAGCAGACGATTCTCAGCATGAGCGCGGGCCACGCCGTTACCGGCCAGAATGATCGGATGCTGCGCCTGACTGATGATGTCAGCCGCGCGGGCGATGGTACCGTCCGTCGGGCGGATATGCATAGTATCCGGCAACGGCAGTGGCCTGATTCCGGCTGGAACGGGCATCTCGGCCACGTCTTCGGGCAGAATCAGACAGGTTGCACTGGGGCGTTTCCGCTGTGCTACGGAGAAGGCTTTACGGATGATTTCCGGCACCGAACTTGGTGTGGCGATCATACTGGTCCATTGCGTCAGTGGGCGGAACACCGACACCAGATCCACGATCTGATGTGATTCCTTGTATAGACGGCTCACATTGCCCTGTGCGCAGATGGCGACCATCGGAATGGTGCTGGCGTTGGCTTGCGCCACCGGCAGGGTGAGATTCAATGCGCCCGGTCCGAGCGTGGCCAGGCAGACACCCGGTTTGCCGGTGAGATGGCCTTGCGTGGAGGCCATGAAGCCCGCTCCCTGCTCGTGGCGGGTCAATACGAAACGTATGCGTCCATCGCGTTCCAGGGCCTCCATCAGCGGGATGTTCTCTTCGCCGGGAATGCCATAAATGACGTGTACGCCTTCGTTGACCAGGCATTCGACGAACAGGTCTGCGACATTGCGCACATGTTCGTGGCGGGTGGTTTCCGGAGTATGTTCCGAAGCGTTTTCGGTAGTGATTTCAACGATGTTCTCTTGGTTCACGAAGTCACATACTAACGAGTGTCATGTAACGAATGCGGTAACGTTCCGCACCGCCATGCGAACGAAAACATGCGAAGGCCCCGTATCATTCGTTCTTCGTCGAATGATACGGGGCCTGGAGGAACGCCAACAAGAAGTACGGCGCTTAGAACACTTGGAAGCTGTCGATATACAGCTGGTTGCCCGGCAGACTGTCCAAAGGCACCCACAGCAGGATGTCCTGCGTGTTCACGGTCCTATCGAACTTCACATCGGTGGTGCCGCTGGCATCGAACTCGAACTGTGCCACCTGCTCACCTTGAGTGGGGTTCGACGTGGTATTGACACGCACATAGCCCTGACCGCCCGAAGAGCGGATCTTGATGACCAGACGGTAGACATCATGCGGTTGACTCAGATGCACATAGTAGCCGTAGCCCTGCTGCCCGTCGGGATTGGACACGAACTGACGATTGTCGATCTCATACGGGGTGTTGTTCTCCGGCTGCTTCGGGTCCGGTACCTTCTTGGCCTTCTTATCAGTGGTAATGACCTTATCTTCCGCCTGCTTGGTGGCCTTCTTCGTAGCGGAGGGGCTGGCGTCGGCGTCCGCCGCCGAGCTGGAGTCATCGGAGGGCTGCATAGTCTCGGTGCCGAACGGGACATCGTCAAGATTCATCTCCGGCCAGGCGCTTGCGGAAGTGCCGGCGGAAGTGCCCGTGGAAGTGTTCTTGGTCAGTCCGTGGATGGCGAATCCCAAGGCTACCGCCACAACGATGACGGCGATGATGATGGCCACGACCTTGGTCTTGACCTTGCCGAACAATGTGGCATCCGCCACGTCGGAGGAATCATCTTCAGTCGGCGGATTCTTCGGTGCGAAACTTGGTGGTACCGGTGCGTTGCCGGCTGCGTAGGCCGCGTCAATGGCGGCACGTTCGGCCTCCAATGCGCGTTGGGATTCCTCGCCGGGTTGAATGATCTGACCGTCGGCGCCGATGACCGGAATGCGCCCGGTCTTTTCCAATTGGGATTCCGCATCGGTGTCATCTGATATGGAATCGGCGGTCACCGTGATGGGGAATGAGAATTGGGTCGCGGCGTCATCCACTACGCCGTCAATGTCCTCTTCGCTGAGTACGGCTTTGCTGTTGGCCCATAGCGCTTTGACGGCACCGCTGGTCGCGGCCATGCCCTTGGCGATGGCCTCCTTGCTGTCAGACAGATCGGTGTGTGGTTCCGGAGCTTCGAAATTCAGTTCGGGGATACTGCCGGAACTGACCAGCTTATCCGGCAGTGCAATGGTGTCTTCGTCGAGGATCTGCAACACCGGAACGTTGACGATGGAACACTGCGAATCCGTGGAAGGCAACGCGATGTCGGATCCCGTCAGCGCCTGCAGCGGCTGATAGTGGTCGAGCAACGCATCCAGCTCGGCAAGCGTTGCCATCGGAATGGTCGGGACTCCGTCCTCTTCCTGCAACTCAAGGCCGCGCTTGCAGATGACGCGGAATTCCATGGGAGTGTCCTGTGACAGCGCCGATAGATTGAAATCAGTGGCAAGCGTCGACGGCTTACGGGTCAGCATGGCATACAGCAGTGCGGCGATTTGGCGAATCGCAAGCTGCTCCCTGCCATCCGCGGATTGGACGCGGGACATGTCGGCGAGCATGATGCTGACGGGAGCGTCGGCAATCTGCACGCCGTTGCGAGTCAGACGCACGGTGTCGGTGCTGATGGAGAAATGCGTGAGATTGTTCTGCCGCAATACACGCAGAGCCTCCAGCACTTCGCCCAGTATGGATCGCATCGCCTCATAGCTCAATGGCTGCACTGCGGGACTGGACAGGTAATCGCTAAGTGAGATGCCGGAATCAAGCTGTGTGATCACCAGAGCGACGTCATCGACATGCTGCAGTTGCAGCACCGGCGTGAAATGCGAATCATGCGAGATGGCCAGCATGGAGGCGGCCGCATTGACGTCGGCCAGCGCCTTCTTGCTATTGACGATGAAAAGCTGGCAGTCTCGTGCGAGCACGTGGTCGCTGGCTTTCCATACCTGTAGACCCGTTTCTTCGCGAAGCGGCGAGACCAGCACATAACGGTTGCTGACGGTATCTCCCAGCTGAGGTTTCATAGGTTCCTTCGGCTCTGTAATAGGTGTGTTCGTTCGAGTGCTGCCAGTTGCCGGCACTGGGGATATTCTACCGTCCGGGCTGGTCGTGCGCATTCCCGGAATACGGCTTGTCACCATGGCGATGACAGAGGTCAGTTCCTCGGAACGCAACGCCCACAGCACGGCCAGATAGACCACGGTGATGATGATGGTCAGCAGTATCGCCGCAAGTACGGCCTGCCCCCAGTTCATGGAACCATCATCCCGTCCGATATGCGCGCCGACCAGCGTATAGACGGCGTTACGGCACAGCAGGCCGACGGCCGCCGCGGCGATTTCCGCCAATGTTGCCTTGGCATAGGCGCGCAGAATACGCAAGCCATCGATATTGCCGGCGAAACGGGTTCGCAGCATGCGCATCAGCAAAGGGTAGGGGAGGATGAAACTCACCGTGATGACCGCGCCGATCAGAACGATCCATTGCGTGGGAGGCAGCAATGCGGCTCCGACGATCAGGGCAAGTGCTTGAAAGCCCATGGTGATCGCCATGAAGATGAACGGATGTTTGCCGTCTTCGAAGGCGTAGAATGTGCGCTGGATCACTAGGTATGAGCTGGCATAGGGCAGGCCGATGCCCAATGCCATCAGCGGTGCGCCGATCAGCAATGCCTCACGTACGGATACGGAAGGCAGCAGCGCAAGCACGATCGGCAGCGGCAGCACGATGAATGCCGTCGCCAGAAAGCACATGATGAGGTTGAGATTGCGCAATGCGGAGCTCAGATCGTTGCGGGCCTCACCGATATTGCCGTCTGCAACGGCCTTGGAAATCTTCGGGAAGATGGCCGTAGCGATTGATACCGCGATCAGTGAGTAAGGCAGCATGTAGATCGTATAGGCGTTCTGATAGGTCGCGTTGCCGGCGACATCGAGCTGATTCATGCCATAAAGCTGATGGGCGCGATATGGGGCGCTGGTGGCGATGCGCGTAAGGATCACGTTGACAATCTGATCGACGCCGACGATGCCAAGACTCCAGGCGGCCACCGGTCCCATCGAACGCAATCCGATGCCGCGAATGCCGAATTTCGGGCGGTATCGCAATCCGATACGAGTCAACGAAACGAACAGGATCAATGCTTGGAATGCTACGCCGATCGTCCATGTACCGGCGGTAAGCAGAATCTTATCGGAGGACCAGAAACCGACGGGCTGTTCCGAAGCGCGGCCGAACAGCGCGATGAACGCGCCGAAGCCGATGCAGCTGATGACATTCGCACCCACCGAGCTCCATGCGTAGGTGACGAAATGGTCCTTGGCCGCCAGAATCTGCCCGATCACCGTATAAAGGCCATAGAAGAAAATCTGCGGCATGCACCATAACGTAAATGCGTTGGCGAGAGCCATCGTGTCCGGACCGCCGTTCACATACAGCTTCGTCAGCAGCGGTGTGCAGACGGCCATCAGCAGCGTCACGCCGAGCAGCATGGTGATGGACAACGTGATCAGCTTGTTGAGCTTGGTCTCAGCGTCCTTGTCCTTCAGCGTGCGCACGATCTGAGGTACGAGTACCGCGTTGAAGATGCCACCGGAAACCAGCGTGTAGATGACCTGCGGAATCATCGATCCGGCTTGGTAGGCGTTCGCGGCGTAGCCGGTGGTGCCAAGCGCCCACGCCAGCAAAATGGTGCGAATCTGCCCGGTCACGCGGGAAGCCGCGGTGCCGGAGGCCATGATCAGTGAATTACGGCCAACGGAAGAACTCATTCGTCGGGATCCTTCTTACGGTTGAATTGTCGCCAAAGGCCCAGCGCTGCAAGCAGTACGGCAATGCCGATGATTACGAAACCGCTTTTGTCGCTAATCTGCAGGGCGCTGGTGATATGCGTAGTCTGCACCGCACCGAACACGGTGCCCTGTCGGTCCATCAGAGACAGTGTGGCGTCGGCGTTGCCGGAAGTGGCCACGCGAATGGTGAACGCGACCTGGGCTTCGCCATGGGCCGGCACCTCCACGGTATCCATGCGCGACGTGACGATTTCCATGGAATTGGTCCTCGATGAAACCTTTACCGTCACCGGGTAAGGGTGGCTGTTGCTGATGGTCACCGGCATTTTCGCCGTTTCGCTCACCACGGTCACGTTGTCCGTCGGAGTAATGGCCACGCCGTCGGTCAGTAGCGAAGCGAGCTGTTGGGCGCCCTTGACCATCGTGTCGCTGTGAGCGGAGTCGTTGCTCAAGGCATGCAGGGCCAGCGTGGATTGCGCGCGGACGAGTTGCTTGCGCCATTCGACGATAGCGTCGTTGTCGTTGAGTTTGTCATCATCCGTCAGGATGAACGCATTGAATCTGGTGACGTCATTGGACGTGTCGGTCAGGGTGTTCAGCGTCTGCTCGATGCCGGTGCGCCTGTCGGCACTCAAGCCGTCGGTGTCGGGTACCGCTGCGGTCGCATCGTCACCGGTCAGATGTGCGTCGGCGTCGGCCAACGTGTTGAGGTCGGTGATATTCAGCCAAGAGGATTGTTCGATGACGGACATCAGGGCGTCCACATCGGCAGGATTGCCGTTGGAAGACAGGCAGACCAAAAGATTACGGTCCGAATACGGCTGTTCCATCTGGTAGAACGCGCTTTGTGCGGCGAAACGGGCCAGTCTGCCTGCTGAGGAGCCTTCGCCGTCGGCCTCGGCCTGTGTGCTGGTTGCCTTGCCTTGCGCCAGATCGGTCAACACATTTTGCGCCGACAGTACCGTGACATCGCCTGCATCGGTGGAAACTACGGTTTTGCCGGTTTCCACGGTGGCGGCGTCGCTTTCATCGAAGTCGTGAGTGGCGATGACCGTATCGTATCCCTGCTGTTTGGCCTGCGTCAGTGCCTTACTGGTCCAATTGCCCGTTCCTTGCCAAGCATAGATGCGAGCCTGCGCGCGTGCATCTCCCAATGCCGAACGATAGGTTGAAACGGCCTTTTTGGCATTCCAGGAGGATCGTTTCACACCGGCCCTGCTGTAGCCTTCCGCATTGTCCATGGCCGAATATGCGGTGATGTCGAACGATGCCGGTTGCATGATGCCGTCCACTTGCGTTGGCATCGTCATGGCTTGGAGATAGGTGGGATCGGCGATTGTCTGCAGGCCGTCATGCTTGGCGATGACCTGCTCCAGCTCCTTGGGTTTGGCGTCATCCTTGCCGAGCGTCACGATTTTCGCTACGGTACCCGACTTGAGACCTCCCTTATCGACCAGCTGTTCCAGCACATTGGTGTCCGTGGTCCACCCGTCCGATGAAAGTGGCTGGACCACGGTGATGTTCATCGCCGGGGTGGAGGGCGTATTGAGTCCGGTGCCGGAACGGGTCACGAACGTGTGCACTTCATCGATTGGTGTGTTATCGGCCTGATAGCTGAGCAGAACGGGCTTCGGGCCCCACGTGTTGATGGCCTGCAACGATTGCTGCGTGGCATCCGCGTCGATGGAGACGCTTGCCGATGCGCCCGGCTGCAGGGCGGGCACCTGTACCTGTCCGACGGTATTCGGCGTGGGGATGCGCGCGGTGCCTTCGGACCATTCCTGAATGTCATTGCGCGACACGAATGTGTAAAAGGCGTTCAACGCCAACGTGAGCGTGCCCTCAGGCAGGTCATGGTCAGTGGTGTTGGTCACCGTGGCCGTCACGTGGTATCCGGAGGAATCCGTCATCACCGCCGTCGAGGAGTCGATGGTCAGCGTATCCTGTTGCCCGTCCTCGGCGAAGGCCGTATGCGTGGGAACGTATAACAGCAGTAACGCCATGGTCAGCACCATGGCGAGGATTGCCGATAGCGCGCGCAGGGCACGCGAAACGTTCCGATATGCGGAGTGATTCACCATTAAGCCTGTCTGTTGAGTTTCCTTGCGTACAGCCATGCGATCTTCCGTTCGTTCGGATAGCTCAGCACGTCATCCAAATCATTGAAATCCACCCAGATGGCATCCTCGGCCTCATGGTCGGGGTCGCCTTCCACCGTCAGTTCACCGCCGATTTGGCGCAGCGCAAAATGGTGCACGAGCTTATGCACGCGCTGGCTGGTACCGGTGAACCAATAGTCGATGGTGGCGATGGAATCGACCACTTCGCCTAGGATTCCGGTCTCCTCATGCACTTCGCGTACTGCGGTCTGCTGCGGGGTCTCGCCTTTTTCGATATGGCCCTTCGGCAGACACCACTCCAAATGTCCGCTGCGCGAATGTCTGGCGATGATGGCCACGCGCCCACGGTCATCGAAGACCAATCCGCCTGCGGAGTATTCTCGCACCACCGGGAGTTCCTGCGCATCCAGCGAGGCGAAGGTGGTCGGTCCGTCGCCGGTCCGCCGCTGCGGCATCATCGCCGGTGTGGGCGTGCTGGGCGTGATGATGGTCTGCCGTTCCAAGGAAACGGACTGTGACGTGTAGAGCAATTCGTCCGGTTCCATCGGATTTTGGGTATGCTCGTCCGCAGCATGGGCAAGCATGCGTGCAAGGTCTGCGGGCGTAATCATGGTTTTAACCATACTCACCCAATGTTGAAAACAGAAACCCGACACCTTATTCCTAGAGGCAGTGTTGCGAAACCTACGCAAGCCGGCGACAAGATGCTGGCATGCGGGGAAAGGGGAAATGCATGCGTGACCGAATGCCGGTCTCGGCATCAATCCGTTGGATTTCCCATCGCGTCTCGGTGTGCCAGGGTCGTATTCGCGTGAAGTTGCATTCTGCTTCACGGGAGCCCATACCGCGCCCACGCTATGCTGGTACGCAGAAAGTACACAGGGACTTGTGGTTGCCGGAAAGGGATGGCGTGAACTTCGAAGTATGGCCTGAAGCCATTGAATTAGGGCGTATGTTTGCCGAAGAGGGTTATGAATTGGCATTGGTGGGAGGTCCTGTGCGTGACCTGCTGCTGCACCGCAAATCACATGATCTTGATTTCTGCACGTCGGCGCGTCCCGAACAATTCGAGCACATCCTGCGACGTTTTGGCCGTGACGGATTCTGGGACATGGGCCGCAAGTTCGGCACGCTGGGCGCAATGCGCCGCCGTGAGGACGGCACCGAGGTGAAGGTGGAGGTCACCACCTATCGTTCCGATACCTATGATCCGGATTCACGCAAACCGGAAGTCAATTATGGCGACACGTTGGAGGGAGACCTGTCCCGTCGTGATTTTACGGTGAACGCGATGGCGTTGCGTGTGCCGGATCTGGAATTCGTCGATCCGTTCGGCGGCGCGAACGACTTGGTCAAGGGTGTGCTGCGTACGCCGGTCAATCCCCGTCAGTCATTCGATGACGATCCGCTGCGTATGATGCGCGCGGTGCGTTTCGTGGCGCAACTCGGCTTCCGCATCGAGCCGGAAACCGCCGAGGCACTCTCAGACATGGTCGAACGCATTGACATCGTCTCCGCGGAACGTGTTCGCGACGAGCTGACGAAACTGCTGTTGTCAGATCGTCCGCGTGCGGGTATCGAGGCGTTGGTCGATTCCGGTCTTGCCGACATCGTCTTTCCGGAAATCCCGGCGTTGCAGCTGGAGATCGACGAACATCATCGCCATAAGGATGTATTCGAGCACACCATGATCGTCGTTGACCGTGCAGTGGCGTTGGAAACCGGCCCCGACGGTCCGGTGCCGGCCCCGGACCTTACCTTGCGTCTGGCGGCGCTCATGCACGACATCGGCAAGCCGAAGACCCGACGTTTCGAACCGGGCGGCAAGGTGAGCTTCCATCATCATGATGCCGTCGGCGCGAAAATGACGCGCAAACGTCTGAAAGCCCTACGTTTCGACCATCATATGATCGAAGACGTCAGCGAGTTGGTCAATCTGCATCTACGCTTCCATGGCTATGTGGAGGAGCCGTGGACCGATTCCGCGGTACGACGCTACGTCAAGGACGCCGGCCCGCTTTATGAGCGTCTGAATCGTCTGACACGTGCCGATGCGACCACACAGAACCGCCGCAAGGCCATGATTTTCTCGTCGGCCATGGATGAGATGGAACAGCGTGTACGGGACCTCAAGAAAAAGGAGGATTTCGACGCAATCAGGCCGGATCTCAATGGTGACGAGATCATGCAGCTGTTGGGCATCGAACCTGGTCCGATGGTAGGCAGGGCCTACAAGCACATGCTTGAATACCGTCTTGATAACGGTCCGGTCGAGCATGATGTCGCTGTGGCCGAACTGAATCGTTGGTACGCCGAACAGTGAAACGAATGCCCGCCTTCCCCTGATCGGGAAGGCGGGCATTCATTGCACGCCGCGGTCGGCACTCAGCCCTCCGGCGGGTTCACCGGATCGTGTTGATCGGCCTTCGGCAGATCCGTCAGCTTATCCGCGGCCACGCAGCCTTCGAAGCTCTCGATCTGCTTGCCTGCGGCCGGCACCTTCTTGGTGTCCTGCAGATTATCGAAGGTGGCTCCCACCACGATGTCGATCAGTTGGTCGGTGCGATCGTCCATGACCATCATGGCATCGGTGAAATTGCTGTTCACCGTATATGCCTGATTGATGGCGTTCTTACCGAAGAAGATTATCGTGCGTTCCACCTTGGAACTGGTGTAGTTGTCAGGTGTCTGGGTATTGAACTCGCGATTTTCCAGCGCGCCGCTGACCGCTTTGGCGAAGCCGATGAATTTCGTGCCGTTAAGCACGCGGACCGTAATGTTGCGGTTCTCCACATACTTGCCTTTGGAACCGTCCTGCTCGTTCACCGCACAGGGCACCTGTTGGCCGTAATTCGGTTGCACCGTGGCCGTTTTGACGGTGCCCAGGCCACCGACGTGGAAGAAGAACAACAGGGAGATCACCATGACCACGGCCATGATGGCGCCGATGATGGAGAACACCACCTTCTGACGGCGGCGTACATACTGTTTGCGTGCTTCGCGCTCGTCGATAGCTTGAGTCATTTGCGAGTTCCTTTTTCCAACGTCAATTGGTACCAACCTTACTGTCACGCAATGATATGCACAATCGGGACGGCCGGTGCCTGGGCCGCGATGATGCGGTCGACCGCGTGCCGCTCCCGCCATGCGAGACTTACGGATTCGGATGTCCTGTCATCCGGTACGAAAGCGATGACGGACGGTCCCGAGCCCGAGACGAATGCGTGGCTTGCACCAGCCTCAAGCGCCACTTCGATGGCCTGCCCGCTACGGGGATGCAGTGAGATCGCAGCCTGCTGCAGATGATTGTCATCACCTTCTCCGGCGCCGATCCGATCGAATGTCGCATATACTTCCGGCGTGCGTAATTCCGCACGATAGGCGCCCACCAGCAAGCGTCCGGCAAAACCTCGGTCGGTCAGATCGCGTACGGTATCACCGTCCGATGGCAGCTCCTCGATTCGTTCGCCGAATCCTGTGCCATGCGCATACCCTCCCGATAGGCAGAACGGCATATCGGCGCCCAAGGTGGCGGCGACCTGTTGGAGTCGGGCCAGCGGCCAATCAAGATTCCACAGCTTGTTCAACGCCAGCAATGTGGCAGCCGCATCGGCAGAACCGCCGGCAAGTCCGGCCCCGACCGGAATGCGCTTGTCGATGCTCAACGCCACATCCGGTTCATTGCCGCTGGCTTCGGCCAGGGCGAACAGGGCGAGTACGGCATGATTACGGCGCATATCGCTGCCGGATGATGCCAGGTCACCCAGATGCGCGCCTTCGAGATTGAGCGAGAACCCGGTTCCTGGCGCTTTACGTGCGACAGTGACAGTATCGTATACGCCGACTGCGCAATAGATGGTGTCGAGCTCGTGGCGGCCATTCCATTCGGCGCGAGGCGCGCCCACATGCAAGGTCAGATTGGTTTTCGCCGGGCAGTCGACGCTCACGGCTGAAGGCAGGGCGGTCATGCTGCGTTCACCTCGCCGGGAATGGCGTCAAGTGCCCGCGCCAACGCTACGAATTCGTCGATGGTGAGCGTTTCGCCACGACGGGTCGGGTCGATGCCGGCCATATCGAACGTCTCATCGGGCACGAATCTTCTCAACGCGGCATGTAAGGTCTTTCTGCGCTGGCCGAAGGCGGCGTCAATCAGGCGGAATACCGTCTCACGCTTTGCCGCCGGGCCATTGGCGCTATCGGCGGCTGGCGTATGCCCGCCTTCGTAACGCTTGAACAATACCAATGCGGAATCCACGTTCGGTGCCGGCCAGAACACGTTACGACCGATGATGCCCGCACGTTCGGCCGTACCGTACCAGGCGAGCTTCACGCTTGGGGTGCCGTAGATCTTCGACCCCGGTTTCGCGGCCAGACGGTCGGCCACCTCCTTTTGCACCATCACCAGGAAGGAATGCAGATTGTCAAATCGTTCCAACAAGGTGAGCAGAATCGGCGTGGCCACGTTATACGGCAGGTTGGCCACCAACGTGAAGGTATCGTCGCCGCTGAAATCCGGCAGGTTCTCCGGTGAGACGGTCAATGCGTCACGATTGATCACACGGAAGCGTTCCACGGCATCCGGCATGAATTCGGCGATGGTGTTCGGCAGACGCTCGGCCAATGACGGGTCGATCTCCACGGCGGTCATTGACGCGCCGGTTTCCAGAATCGCCAAGGTCAGCGAGCCGAGACCCGGCCCGACCTCCAGCACATGATCGTCGGCCGTCACTGCAGCTTCGCGCACGATGCGACGTACGGTACCGGGGTCGATGACGAAATTCTGCCCGAATTTCTTGGTGGGGCTTATGCCGGCCTCGTCGGCAATGCGGCGAATGTCAGCGGCTCCCAGCAGATGGCCCTGCATGGCGTTATTGGTCGTGTGTTCAGTCATGTGTTCGTTGTTTCCGTTTTCCATCAGTACCAGCCATATTGTTCGGAATGCTCCCAGGCCTTCGTCGGATTGCCGTAGCGTTGCGCAATGTAATTCAGGCCCCAATCGATCTGCACGGCTGCGTCATCACGCCAGTTCGCGCCGAAAGAGGCCATCTTGCTGCCTGGCAGGGATTGCGGAATGCCGTACGCTCCGGATGACGCGTTCTCCGAATACCACAGCCAGCTGGATTCACGATTCCATAGTTTGACCAGATTGGTCCAATGCTGTCCGGTCCAGCCATACTGGGCTGCCGCGCCGGCCGCATAGGTCTGTGCCTGGGCGGCCGATGGATGGTAGAGTCGACAGCCGTCCGAAGGGTTCGTTGTCGTCTGTGTCTGTGTCTGTTGCTGTGTCGGCGTCGGCGTTGGGGTCGGTGTTTGCATTGGCTCAGTGGTTGGAGTGGACGTCGAATCGTTCTTCTCGGAGGAATCGTTCTTCTTGTCGGTCGAATCCGAATCTTTCTTGTCCGACTCGTCTTTCTTGTCGGACTTGCTCGAATCACTGTCGTTGCTTCCGGAATCGGCTTGGCCGTTGTCGGCATTATCGGCATCGGAGCTCTCGGTCTTTTCCGGACCGACGGCGATGATCTGATCGATGGCGATTTTTGTGGTCACCTCGTTGATCAGCTTTTCGCTTTCCTCAACGCCGTCCACATAGGTGACGTCATAGGTCTGCTGGATTTCGCCATCCTCGCCTTCCTGCCTTACCACGGCTTCGCCGGGCTGCAGACTCGCGTCGATGATGGTCTGGGTGCCGTGCGGCACGGTTTTCGTACGTGTCTGCTCGTCATGCGTTACGCGTTGCACGCGCAGAATGGTCTCGCCATTGTCTTTTTCGACGCTGACGCGATCCTCTTTGTTCAGGATGATTCCTTTGGAATCAAGAATGGAGGCCGCCGGCAGCTTGCCGTTGGGCGATACGGAACTTTTACCGTCGGCGATGACGGTCACCGGGCCGCTCTGATTGATGACCAGGCCTCCGGTGAGCTTGTTGTAAACGTTATCGATGTTGACGGTGATCTTCGACGCCTCCGCTTCGTTCGCCTCGAAGAATCCAAGCAGCTGATCGGCGCTGGTCGCCACCGTCCAGAACGGCACTTCTTGGCCGTCGATGGTGACGGTGGTCTGATAGGCGCTGCGTACCGTCACGACGGAATGGTTTTGCAGGGTGCCGGATGATGTGGATTCCACCAGATCGTGGGTCTTCACCTTCACCTGCTGTTCCTGCAACAGACGGTCAACGCTCATCGCATACGTGGTCACGGTGGTGGTCTCGCCGTTCACCGTCAACGCCACCGTCTTGCGTGCCCCTACTCCGAATACCAGCACCGAAGCGAGGGTGACCGTCGTGACGCAGATGACAACACGTACACGGCGTAGCATAACAAACCTCTGAGGGGTCCATCTTCTCGCCATAGCTCCTCTTTCCGATACAGGCATATAACGTCGCCATTCTAATGGTCGGTGCAGAATGAGAGACCGGTTTTTTCGGCGCATTGGCCATACCGCCACATTTTCGGGGATTAGTAAAAGAAAAAAGGGGGCAGGAGAGAAGGGGATGTCCTGCCCCCTATATCGGGCGAGACAGGTTGGGGGACGCCTCGCCCGAT
>ERZ772969.939-NODE-939-length-25108-cov-2.759191_pt1 | contig 25108 bp, 26 predicted proteins | sample MGYA00511676_ERZ772969 | MGnify/ENA primary metagenome ERZ772969 (study PRJEB29015, sample SAMEA2737651) | human gut metagenome | biome: human gut; feature: human-associated habitat; material: faeces | place: China | collected 2012 ... | reverse complement strand
GAAAAGTTGCAGAGTACATTTATTCCTGCCGCCAGATGGGGATCAAAGTGCTTTCCCCGGATATCAATGAGGGAGAAGGACGCTTTTTGGCAACAAAAGATGGGATCCGCTACGGCATGTATGCGATCAAGAGTATCGGCAGACAGGTCATTGATATCATTTTAGCAGAAAGAGAGGCAAACGGTAAATATACCACGCTCTCTGATTTTTTAAGCCGTGTGGCGGGGCGTGAGGTCAATAAGCGTGCGGTCGAAAACCTGATCAAAGCTGGAGCCTGCGATGGATTAGACGGCAACAGACAGCAGATGCTCTTAGTATATAATACGCTGATCGACAACCTGAATCAGGAAAAGAAAAATTCGCTTGCCGGGCAGATGTCTTTGTTTGACCTTGTCTCAGAGGAAGAAAAAAAGGCGTATGAAGTCCGGTTCCCGAATGTGGAGGAGTACACCAAGGAGATCAAACTTGGTTTTGAGAAGGAAGTTCTTGGCATTTATTTAAGCGGACATCCGTTGGAGGAATATGAGGAAAAATGGCGCAAAAATATCAGCGCCGTGACAGCAGATTTTATGCTGGATGAAGAAACGAATGCCGTAAAGATCAAAGATAACCAGAGTGTTGTCATTGGGGGCATCATCACCGAAAAGACGATCAAATACACAAAGCAGAATAAAGCGATGGCATTCATCACGGTCGAGGATCTGTTTGGAACGGTGGAAGTTATTATTTTTCCGCGCGATTACGAGAAATACAGCCGCTATTTAAACGAAGATGAAAAAGTATTTGTCGCAGGACATGCCAACGTCGAGGAAGATAAAAACGGAAAACTGATCTGTGAAAAAATCTATTCCTTTGACGACACCAAACGGGAGCTGTGGCTTCAGTTTGCGACAAAAGAATCATATGAGGAAAAGGAAAAAGAACTGTATTCCCGGCTCTATGGTTCGGACGGAAATGATGAGATTGTGATCTATATTGCCTCGCCGCGTGCCATGAAAAGATTAGGCCAAAATTACAATATTCATATCAATCCGGAGCTTGTCGGTAACTTGACGGAATTTTTGGGCGAAAAAAATGTAAAAATTGTTGAAAAGAGCATTGAAAAGAAATAATAAAGAGATTAGAATAATAAAGATTAGAAAAATGGGTATATTATTTTAGGAGGGAACGATAAATGGCAAAAGAGATTAATACAATCGGTGTGCTGACAAGTGGTGGCGATGCGCCGGGAATGAACGCAGCCATTCGTGCAGTTGTAAGGGAAGCAATTGCAAAGGGAAAAAAGGTAAAAGGAATTAAGCGAGGTTACGCAGGACTTCTTCAGGAAGAGATCATTGATATGGAAGCAAAAGATGTTTCCGATATCATCCAGCGCGGTGGTACGATCTTACAGACAGCACGCTGTATGGAGTTTACAACAGCAGAAGGACAGCAGCGTGGTGCAGAGATCTGTAAGAAACATGGCATCGACGGAATCATTGTTATCGGTGGTGACGGTTCTTTCAAGGGAGCTCAGAAGCTTGCGGGACTTGGAATCAATACCATTGGTCTTCCGGGAACCATCGACCTTGATATTGCATGTACCGAGTACACGATTGGATTTGATACAGCAGTAAATACAGCAATGGAAGCAATCGACAAAGTTCGTGATACATCAACCTCCCATGAGCGTTGCAGTATCATCGAGGTTATGGGACGTGGCGCTGGTTATATCGCATTATGGTGCGGTATTGCAAACGGTGCTGAGGATATTTTACTTCCGGAAAAATATGACTATGACGAGCAGAAATTAGTCAACCACATCATCGAGAACCGTAAACGCGGTAAACAGCATCATATCATCGTAAATGCTGAGGGAATCGGACATTCTTCCAGTATGGCAAAGAGAATCGAAGCTGCAACCGGTATCGAGACACGTGCAACCATCTTAGGTCACATGCAGCGTGGTGGAAGCCCGACATGTAAAGATCGTGTATATGCGTCTACCATGGGTGCCTTAGCAGTAGACTTACTCTGCGAAGGAAAGACAAACCGTGTAGTTGGATACCGTCATGGTGATTTCGTTGATTATGATATCGACGAGGCACTTGCAATGAAAAAAGAGATTCCGGAATATCAGTACGAGATCAGCAAGAACCTTTCTCTGTAATCTGATTTTACATAGAATCATATATTTTTGCATTTTAGAGAGAAATCCGTTATACTTAGCGACAGGTATAACGGATTTTTTAGTGAGGGAAATTATGATTACAAGTACATCAAACCAGCAGATGAAAAATTTGACACTGCTCATGAAAAAAGCAAAAGCCAGAAATGAACAGGGTGTTTTTGTGGCAGAGGGAAGAAAAATGTTTTTAGAGGCCCCGGTGGAGTGGGTGAAACAGGTTTATGTTTCCGAGAGTTTTTATGGAACATGTACGCAGGGCAATATGCAGGATTGCATGGAATCCTGCACGCCAAAACATGGGGAAGAAAAACTGAACAGAAAAGTACTGGAGCGTTTGAATGAAACCGGCTATGAGATCGTCTCTGACAATGTGTTTAAAAGTGTTTCCGACACACAGACACCGCAGGGAATCCTCTGTGTGATAAAGAAACCGGAGTATGCATTAGAGGAAATGCTCAAAGGGGAACAGACACATCTTCTGATCTTAGAGAGCATCCAGGATCCGGGAAATCTCGGCACGATGGTGCGCACCGGTGAGGGGGCAGGCATCACGGGTGTGATCATGAACCAGACGACCGTGGATCTGTTTAATCCGAAAACAATCCGTTCCACGATGGGAAGCATTTATCGTGTTCCTTTTTTCGTCACGAAAGATCTTCCTGGGACGATTTCATCACTCAAAGAGCAGCAGGTCAATGTCTATGCGGCGCACCTTAAGGGTATGCTTTCCTATGATGAGCCGGACTATAAGAAAAAGACGGCGTTTCTCATCGGAAATGAGGGAAACGGATTGTCGGATGAGATCGCAGATTTAGCAGATACTTATATTAAGATTCCAATGCAGGGACAGGTGGAGTCGTTGAATGCGGCGATCTCTGCATCACTTCTGATGTATGAGACGGGACGGCAGAGAAGACACTGATTAACGATAAAAATGGAGAGATAACAATTCATGAGAATCTGGTTTAAAATGAAGGGTACCCACCTGATCAAGGATATGACAGTGACAGATGAGTCAGATGATACGAGAACACACAAAATTTTCAAGGCGTTAGATGAGGTATGTTATGCATTTGACCTTGGAAAACCGATCTGGTTAGATGCGAATGTGGAAGAGTTTAAGAGGCATGCAAAGACACGTTTTACGCAGGATTGTTTTATTGAGCATGTGGATTTTGATTTTCTGGAGATGCATGTGATCGAGGAGGATTAAAGGGAGAACATCCCAATATGGAGGACATGTTGTATGGCGCTGGAAAATAAGCTTGGAATTAAAAGTTCCGCAGAACTCGCGCGTGAAGAGGAACGTATCAGTAAAAAGAAGGCAGTAGAACTGTTTGAAAATGGTATGCTCGAGAACCTTGAGGCGGGAAAGTTTCAAACGTTATGTGAGATTCATAAATATTTATTTGATGATATCTATGACTTTGCAGGAAAAATCCGAACCGTAAATTTATCAAAAGGCAATTTCAGGTTTGCACCGCTTATGTATCTTGAAGCAGCGATTGAAAATATAGACAAAATGCCACAGAACACATTTGATAAGATTGTTGAAAAATATGTGGAAATGAACATTGTGCATCCGTTCCGTGAAGGAAATGGAAGAAGCATGCGCATCTGGCTGGATATGATGTTAAAAAAACAGATCGGACAGGTAGTAGACTGGAGTAAGATAGAAAAAGAAGATTATCTGATGGCGATGGAACGCAGTCCGATCAAAGATATTGAAATTAAATATATTTTAAATGCAGCACTTACCGATCAGATCAATGACCGGGAAATTTATATGAAAGGTATTGACCATAGTTATTATTATGAGGGATATGTCACGTATAAGACGGAAGAGTTGTAGGGACAACATCCCTTGCTTTTTTCTCCCCTCTGTGCTACACTGTCACAAGCTGACAAGACACATGTTAATCACATGAAAAACAGCAAAGAGGAGTAAGAAACTCCGGATTGGAGAAATTATGGAAAAAGTAAAGGCATTTTGTAAAAGGAAAAATATTGAGATATCCGTCAAACGCTACCTGATTGATGCACTTGGTGCGATGGCACAGGGATTATTTGCATCGCTTTTGATCGGAACGATCATCAGTACACTTGGAACGCAGCTTAATATTCCGATTCTTGTGACAGTCGGGACTTACGCGAAAGCGGCAGTCGGACCGGCAATGGCGATCGCAATCGGATATGCACTGCAGGCAGCGCCTTTAGTACTGTTTTCACTTGCGGCAGTCGGTGCGGCGGCAAATGAACTTGGCGGGGCAGGCGGGCCGCTTGCGGTACTTGTGGTTGCAATTTTTGCAGCAGAATTTGGAAAAGCAGTTTCCAAAGAGACAAAAATCGATATTATTGTCACTCCGTTTGTGACCATTTTTGTCGGGGTCGCGCTTTCTATCTGGTGGGCTCCGGCGATCGGTGCGGCAGCGAGTGCAGTCGGTAATGCGATCATGTGGGCAACCGAGCTGCAGCCGTTTTTCATGGGAATCATTGTATCTGTGATCGTCGGGATTGCACTGACACTGCCGATCAGCAGCGCAGCAATCTGTGCAGCACTTGGACTGACCGGATTAGCCGGTGGTGCAGCACTTGCCGGATGCTGTGCGCAGATGGTCGGATTTGCAGTGGCAAGTTTCCGTGAAAATAAATGGGGCGGATTGTTTGCACAGGGAATCGGTACATCCATGCTTCAGATGGGTAATATCGTGAAAAATCCGCGCATCTGGCTGCCGGCGACATTGGCGTCTGCAATCACCGGACCGATCGCAACGTGTCTGTTCCATTTACAGATGAATGGTGCAGCAGTTTCCTCCGGTATGGGAACCTGTGGACTGGTCGGACAGATTGGTGTCTATACCGGATGGATCGCAGATATTGAAGCGGGAAGCAAAGCTGCCATTACACCGATGGACTGGATCGGACTGATTTTCGTAAGCTTTCTTCTGCCGGGCGTTTTATCATGGCTTTTTAGTGTGCTATTCCGTAAGATCGGCTGGATCAAAGAAGGCGATATGAGGCTGGACTTATAAATCCATAAAAGTTTAGAAATAAATCCACCATAATGAGGAAAGTATGGTATACTGTAAACAGTAGTCATTACAGGAATAATATGCATGAAATTGCATTTTACTCCGCAAAACAAGGAGGATTTTTATGGAAAAGCCATTCACCTTAAGTGAGGGCGTTGACAGTTGGAATACGATTATTTTTTTATATAATTCCGCATTGAAGGAAGTACGCACAAAAGTTGAAATCTTAAACGATGAGTTTCAGCAGGTACATCAGTACAACCCAATAGAATATATCAAGTCAAGGATCAAGACGCCTGAGAGTATTGTGAAAAAGTTAAAGCGTTACGGATATGAGTCATCGATCGATAACATGGTCAATTATGTCAATGACATTGCAGGTATCCGTATTGTTTGCTCTTTTACTTCTGATATTTATAAGCTTGCAGAGATGATTGGAAAACAGAATGATCTGACCGTTATTTCCATCAAGGATTATATTAAAAATCCAAAGGAGAGCGGTTATAAAAGTTATCATATGCTTGTGACTGTTCCGATATTTTTATCGGACCGCGTGATCGATACCAAGGTGGAGATACAGATCCGGACGATGGCGATGGATTTCTGGGCAAGCTTAGAGCATAAGATCTATTACAAATTTGAGGGAAATGCACCCGGCTATATCAGCAGGGATCTAAGAGAATGTTCCGATATTGTTTCTATGCTGGATGCAAAGATGCTCCAGCTAAATGAAGCAATTATACAGGCGAAAGAAGCACAGGAGGAGCAGACGGGTGCAGTATAATTATGACTTCGAGATTATGTCGCTCGTCATTTTTGCGGTTATCAGCGGTCATTTCCTGTTGATCAGACAGTTTCCAACGGTTAAGTCAAAAGTATTTGGCAGACTGCTTGGGGTGTGTCTTGGCGAGTGTATCGCAAATATTTTATCATGTATTGGACTGGCAAATGCAGCAATCGTTCCATTAATCTGGAACGAATTGTTTGCGTTTGCTTTTTTTGCGTTAGAGGGAGCGGCTTCTTATCTGATGTTCCGCTATATGGAAGAGGTATGCAGCTTTTCCGGAGTAGCAGGTCGAATGATAAAATACATGGGAAAAGTCCCGTTTTTCTTTTTCGAGATCATGCTTTTAGCGACACCGTGGATGGGCTTTTTCTTTTATTTTAAAGATGGCAGCTATTATCAGGGAAATTTTGCATGGTTTGGCTATGTGTATATTGGATACTATTTTTTTATGAACCTGCTTCTTATATTTTTGGGGAGAGCGCGTATTGAGACGCGGATCAAGGTAATCGTTATCTTATACAGTATTGTGGCAGTTCTTATGGTGGTGCTTCAGTATGAGAGAAAAGAAATGCTGCTTACCAGTGCGGCAAATATGCTGTTTATTCTGATGATCTATATGGCAATGCAGAATCCGTCTGCTTATATTGACAGTGAAACCGGAACCAGTGATGAGCAGGCATTTCTGATCCAGATGAAAAATGTAACGGAGCAATCCGGGAAAAAAGTATTTCTTGTGGTACATATCAGACAGATGCATCATATCGAAATGCTTTTAGGATATGAAAACAGCAGGCGGCTGCTTGCCGAAGTGGGACATTATCTTACCGCACTGTGTGGAAAGTTCTGTGTGTTTCGCAATGCGGAGGATACATTTACCATCCTGCTGGATGAGGGAAAAGAAGAACACATAAAGGGGCAGATCAAAAAAAGATTTGAACAGGATTTTCATGTGTCTGGCAATTTGATTTCTTTAAACGAGGTCATGATCACCCTGCATTATCCGAGAGATTTTTGTTCTCTGGCAGAGTACAGGGCACTGTATGGATATTTGCTGGAAGCGGCACAAAATTCAGGGAAACAGGTCTTTTTTGAGGTGGACGAAGCCGTAAAAAAAGACTATTACCGCAGAAATAAGGTAGAGCAGGCGGTGGATCGTGCAATTACGGAAAACAGATTTGAAGTATATTATCAGCCGATCTATTCCCTGAAAGAAAAATGTGTTGTATCATTAGAGGCGCTGGTGCGTCTGAAGGATGAAAAACTTGGAGCCATTCCACCGGATGAGTTTATTCCGTTGGCGGAGCAAAACGGAACGATCACACAGATCAGTGAGATCGTACTTGAAGAGTGCTGTCGTTTTCTGGCAAAACATGTGCTTCCGAACCCATCACTTGGAATACGGACGATCCATGTGAACATTGCTGCAGCGCAGTGTCTGAACCGGAATCTGAAAGAAAGCATACTGCCAGTGTTAGAGCGTTATTATGTGCCGGCACATATGATCACGCTGGAACTGACGGAGCGGACAGCAGTTGAGGCACCAAAGCTGATGTTATGGCACATGCAGGAGTTTGGCAAAATCGGCATGGGGTTTGCAATGGATGACTATGGAAACGGCAATTCAAACTGTTCTTATCTGATTCATTTTCCATTTCGGGAAATCAAGATTGATAAAAACATGACCTGGTCCTATTTTGAAAATCCAACTGCAAAAATCGTGATTGAAAATGAAATAAAGACGATACAAAAACTCGGTCTCCCACTGATCATGGAGGGCGTGGAAAAGAAAGAACAGAGTGATGCCTTAGAGGCGCTTGGTGTGGATATGATCCAGGGATATTATTACGGGAAACCGATGCCGGAGACGGAGTGTCTGCGCTATATCAGAAGAATGCATTCTGCCAAAGAGGATTACGGAAAGAGTTGATGGAAAGTTTATGCTGAAAATATCATTTTGTGATGATGATTTAGAGATATTAAAAGAACTTGGTATCTTATTGGACAAATATAAAAAAGAAAGAGACGAAGACCTTACCTGTACGGTATTTCAGAGTCCCTTAGAGTTACTGGCCGCGATTGAGAAAGGGTTTTCTTTCGATATTTTATTTTTGGACATTTTAATGCCGGGGGAAAACGGAATTGAGACTGCAAAAGAAATCAGACAGTATGATAATAATATGAAAATTATTTTTCTTACCTCATCTCCGGAGTTTGCAGTACAGTCTTATACGGTCGGGGCATATTTTTATCAGTTAAAGCCAGTCTGGGAGGAAAGCTTTTTCCGACTGATGGATTCCGTGCTTGCAGAGTGCACAAAGACACAGGAAAACAGTCTGATTCTGCGGAGCAAAGAAGGAATTACAAGAATTGACCTTGAAAAGTTAGAATATTGTGAAGTGATAGGACGGACGCTCTTTTTTCATCTCGGAAATGGAAAAGTATTTGAGAGTGTCGGCAGTTTAGACGATTTATTTTTGCAGTTAAAGCCTTATGGCAATTTTTTACGGCCACATCGGTCATTTCTGGTAAATATGGATTATATACAGAATATTTCTTACCGTGCAATTAAACTGATAAGTCTTGCAGAAATACCAATCCCGCATGGAAAATGCTCGGAGATAAAGAATAAATATCTCGAGTATGCGTTTAACAGAAAGCAGGTATTTTTATCATGAATCTTCTTTATGTAACAAATGGTGCAGCAGTCGGGATATTCGGCATGGTTTTGTCCGGGGCTTTTTGTGATATTCACTGGACGAAAGAAAAACGGGAATTTCTTGTTGGAAGTATTTTTGTGCTGCTTGCCATACAGGGCGTGATGTATCTGTTGGCCGGGGCAGCGACGATCCGTTATCTTTATCCTGTGATCACACATGTCCCGATGTGTATTGCCCTTTACATTTTAACGAAAAAACGTCTGTGGACAGTGATTTCCGTGCTGACTGCTTATCTCTGCTGTCAGCTTCGCAGGTGGGTGGCACTTTTTATAATGGCTGTGTTTGTGAACAGTGAAACGGTGCAAAATGTGACGGAACTGATTGTTACACTGCCGTTATTATTTCTTTTACTGCGCTTTGTGGCACCCTCGGTGCGGGCAATATCAAATTATCCCGTGTCAATACAGCTTCAGTTCGGGTTGATTCCGGCATTGGGCTACGGTTTTGATTACCTGACGAGAGTTTATACGGATTTACTTTCAGAAGGTATACCGGCGGCAGTGGAATTTATGCCGTTCGTCTGCTGTATTGCTTATCTGGTGTTTGTGCTTCGTACTTCAGAGGAGGAGCGGAAGAAAAATGAACTTGAGCAGATGCAGAGCTGTCTGAATCTCCAGATTTCCCAGGCGGTCCGCGAGATTGAGGCTTTGAGGGAGTCGCAGAAAGATGCCAGTACCTACCGGCATGATTTAAGACATCATATGCAGCATCTGTTATCATGTATCGAGAATGGAAAAATTGAACAGGCAGAAGGCTACATTCATGAAGTATGTGTGCAGATTGAGGCAGGCAGGGTAAAAAATTACTGTGAGAATGAGACGGTCAATCTTATTTTTTCCTCTTTTGCAGGAAGGGCGGAAAGTGCTGGTGCCACAATGAACATAAAAGCGGTGGTACCATATATTCTTCCGGTTTCGGAGACAGATTTGTGTGTGCTTTTATCAAATGCGTTAGAAAATGCACTCCATGCGTGTACCGCACAGGAGCAGAAGGGAACGATAGATATTTTAGCGTATGAGAAGAACGGGAGGTTCTTTTTTCAGGTCACGAATCCATGCAGAAAAGAAGTAGCATTTGAAAACGGTGTTCCGGTTACCGACCGGCCGGGGCATGGAATCGGCGTACGCAGTATTTGTGCAATTGTTGACCGGTATGGCGGTATGTACAGCTTTCTGGTAGAAGATAATAAATTTATTTTACGCGTTTCTTTATAAGGTGCAGCTTTATGCTGCACTTTAAAAGAAACAACAAAACTACATATGAAAAATAAAAAATGTCGATTGAGTGCACATTATAGTCGATTCAGAACAAGTTAATCCACTGCAGCACAAAATACGGTACATTAATGTCAACAGAGAGAAATGAAAAACAAATGACAAAGGAGAGAAAAATTATGAAAAGAAAAATTTTAGCAATTATGTTGAGTTCAATGCTGGCATTCTCTTTTACCGCCTGCGGGAATACCGAGGAGACTGCTGATGGCACAGTGACAAACGCAGAGGCAGATGTAGATGTGGCAGATACTGGCACTGATGTGGAGACCGATGTGGCAGAGACCGATGCAGCAGATATTGTTGTGGACACAGAGGCAGCAGATGCACAAAGCGAAGATGTGGAAACAGATTCTACCGAAGACTTATTCTGCCTGCTTGATGTGCCGATTTTAGAGATGCCGGACTTAGCAGGAACAACCTGGAGTTTCTGTGGGGGTAACCTTGGCGGTGTGCAAATGACACAGGACGATTATGATGCTGCATTAGAGCAGTATGGCGGAAAATTGGAGATCGTGTTTAGCGATGATGGTTCCACTGTACAGATGGTACAGGGAGGTGGAACGTTAGACGGTGTCTGTGAATATCATTATGAGGATGAAGGTGTGCGTTTAACATTTGACAATAACGGCACAGATCTGGTATACGCCTGCGTGTTTGCAGATTTTGACGGACTGACAATGGTAGCATTGTCCGATACTTCCGGATACAATGCAGTATATTTTGTACAGTAAAGGAGTATTTGAATGGAAATATCTGTAATTGTTTGTTTGCTTGTGATTTTACTTGCCATATGGATTGTTTCTGTACGGAAAAAATTAGCAATCATGGATGAAAATATCAATCATTCCATGAATCAGATCGGAGTGCAGCTTTCGTCACGGTTTGATGCGTTACTTTCCCTGCTTGATTTTACAAAAAAATATGCAGGATACGAGGCACAGACACTTACGGATGAAGTAAATGAAAAACGGTGTATCATTATGGAAACTTCCACACCGGAGGAGGTTTTGCGACAGGAAGGTGTGATAAACGAGGTGCTTTTCCGGACACAGACGGTTTTAGAAGAATATCCGGGTTCGACTGATGAAAATGAATACATCAAATGTATGGACGCGGTAGAGTGTTATGAAAAAATGGTGCAGACCAGCCGGCTGATTTATAATGATTCGGTGACAAAATTAAACAGAGAGCTTCACATTTTTCCAACCAGTGTACTTGCACATATGCTCGGATTTGAAAAACGGGATTATCTGGTAGAAAATTAGCAGAAAAGGAGATGCAAAGGATGAATAAGTTACACAGAAGCAGGTACATAAATGTAGTTGTATCAATGATGATGGCATTTTTGATGCTTGTTGCAATGGGAACGACACAGGTACATGCAGCACAATATACAACGGGAACGATTGATCCTGCCGAATTGAAAGCTGGAGATGTAGTTTACAGGGGGGTTCAGTTAACGGTAGACAGACAGATTGTGGTTTGTAAAAGGTGCAATATGATATGGATTACGACGGGCACGGATTACGGTACTGGAGATATGAAACGCTCTGAGGTGGTGGCTACGGAAGCCCATAAGGATCATCCGGATAAGGTGGGGTATAGCGAGTTTAACTGGTATTTTAATCTTGACAGCTCCGGCCCATTGTTAAAAAATACGCCATATACGATCGTAGAAAATGCTAACATTAAATACAAGATTACCTATAATACAAACGGTGGCAGTCAGATAGCAGAGGGAAATCAGACGAACCTGCCAGATCCGCTGCCAGCTGCGACGAAAGATGGATATGATTTTGTCGGCTGGTATACAGATGCAGCTTTTACGACGATTGCGCGGCCGGGACAGGCACTTACTGCCGACACGACTCTTTATGCAAAATGGGTAGAACACAGGCACACATTCAAGAATGAGTGGAGCAGCAATGATACGTCCCATTGGCATGCTGCCACGTGTGAACACACCACAGAAAAAAAGGATGAAGCAGCTCATGTTTATGGAACAGCAGGTGTGGAAAGATATACCTGTAGTGTCTGCAAATATGTAAGTGAAACAAGAAAAAGAGAAGCTGAGGCAGCAGATAAAAAGAATACGGAAAGTGAACCGGTAAAAGTAAAAAGGACAGAGGCAAAAGACGCAGCATTAAATTCGAAATTTAATGTGAAAGCAGGAAAGACGGTCAAGGTAACTTGGGGAAAAGTTAAAGATGCAGATGGTTATGATGTTTATATGGCATACTGCGGAAAAGATAAGGAAAAGGTTGTAAAGTCCGTAAAGGCAGCGGATAGTTTATCTGTTGAGATCAGCAAATTGAAAAAGAAAGGAATCAATCAGAAAAAAAATATAAAATGTCATGTTCTTGCATATAAGATGGTTGATGGCAAAAAAGTAACAGTTGCGAAATCGATCACGATACATGCAGCAGGAAAGAAGAATAAATCAGTAACAGATGCAAAAAGCATTAAACTGAAAAAGACTTCTTATGTATTGGCAAAAGGGAAAAAAGCTGTCGTAAAAGCTTCGATTGTCAAGAAGGATAAGAAACGTCCGATCATTAATCATATATCGAAATTCCGATATGCTACATCAGACAGTAAAGTGGCAGTGGTATCTAAAAATGGTAAGATCACCGCGAAAGGAAAAGGATCCTGTTCTATATATGTATATGCATCAAACGGATGTGCACAAAAAATAAAAGTTGTGGTCAAATAAGAGAGACAGGTATAAAGTGAAAATGAATGTGTAGGAGAAAAGCTGCCAATGATAGTGATAATATCATTAGGCAGCTTTTTATAATGAACAAAGGAAAAAGAAAACGTGTATTTTGACTGGATTATATAGTATAATATATTCCGTGTCTGAGAGAGAAATAAAACATAAGAGGATAGTGCGTGTGAAAAATAAGATTTTTCACACGCAAGAATGGGGATTAAGATGAGAATAGGATTTGATAATGACAAATATTTAAAAATTCAGTCGGAGCATATCAAAGAACGCATCAGCCAGTTCGGTGATAAGCTGTATCTGGAATTTGGCGGAAAATTATTTGATGACTACCATGCGTCTAGGGTATTGCCGGGATTTGCACCGGACAGTAAACTCCAGATGCTGATGCAGCTTTCGGATGTTGCAGAAATCGTAATTGTGATCAGTGCGGCGGATATTGAGAAAAACAAGGTGCGTGGAGACCTTGGCATTACTTATGATGTGGATGTTGTCCGGCTGATCGGAGAGTTTGAGAAAAAAGGACTCTATGTCGGAAGTGTGGTCATCACACAGTTTGCCGGACAAAATGGTGCAGTGCAGTTTCGGGAAAAACTCGAAAAACGTGGAATCAAAGTATATCAGCATTATAAGATCGAGGGGTATCCGTCGAATATTCCACTGATCGTCAGCGAGAATGGTTTTGGAAAAAATGATTATATTGAGACGACAAGACCGCTTGTGGTTATTACTGCGCCGGGGCCTGGAAGCGGAAAAATGGCAACCTGTCTTTCACAGCTTTATCATGAAAACATTCGCGGAACCAAAGCCGGCTATGCGAAGTTCGAGACATTCCCAATCTGGAATCTTCCGTTGAAGCACCCGGTCAACCTTGCATATGAGGCTGCAACAGCAGACTTAAATGATGTGAATATGATTGACCCGTTCCATCTGGAAGCATATGGAAAGACCACGGTAAACTACAACCGTGATATAGAAATATTTCCTGTTTTAAATGCAATTTTTGAGGGAATATACGGTGAAAATACCTATTACAAATCGCCGACTGATATGGGAGTAAATATGGCAGGAAACTGCATCATCGATGATGAAGCCTGCTGCGTGGCATCTAAAATGGAAATTATCAGACGTTATTACACCGCAGTGAATAAGCTGGTAAGAGAAGAAGCGACCGAAAATGAAGTTTACAAGATCGAGCTTCTAATGAAACAGGCGAAGATTACAACAGACGACAGAAAAGTTACCGTTGCAGCAAAGAAACGTGCGGAGGAATCAGGTGTTCCGACCGCAGCGATCGAACTTTCGGATGGAACGATCATTACATCAAAAACGTCTGATTTCCTTGGAGCATCAGCAGCATTGCTTTTAAATGCTTTAAAATATTTAGCCGGAATTGCACATGATGAAAAGCTGATCCGCCCGGAGGCAATTGAGCCAATCCAGGATTTAAAAGTACGTTTCTTAGGAGGAAAGAATCCAAGACTTCACACAGACGAGGTTTTGATTGCGTTATCTCTCGCGGCGGTTTCAAATGAAAATGCAAAATGCGCCATTGAGCAGATTCCTGCACTCCGCGGCTGTCAGGTGCATACTTCGGTTATGCTTTCCGAGGTGGATATTAAAATCTTCAAAAAACTGGGTGTGGATCTGACAAGTGAACCTGTACGCAGTGGATTGAAGCTGTACTAAATTTATTTGATGTATCATGAGCCATAGAATAAAGTAAAAGAGGAAATAACATGAATCTGATTAATATAGAAGATCTGACAAAGGTCTATGCCGAAAGAAAGCTGTTTGATGGTGCATCATTTTCATTGCAGGATGGGGAGAAGATAGGTGTTATTGGCATCAATGGAACCGGAAAGACAACGCTTCTGCGGATGATCATGGGGGAAGAGGAGACGGATGAGGGAACTGTTACGACTGCTAACCATGTGGTCATGCGTTATCTGCCGCAGCATCCGGAATTCGAACCGGAAAAAAGCAGTCTGGAATGTGTGCTGGAAGGAAATGTAACGGATGAAAACCGCTGGTCTGTTGAAAGTGACGCCAGAGCAATGATGATGCGGCTTGGCATTAAAGATTTTATGCAGCCTGCAGGACAGTTATCCGGTGGACAAAGAAAGCGTCTTGCGCTGATATCCGTACTTCTTTCCCCGGCAGATATTCTGCTGCTGGATGAGCCTACAAACCATTTAGATAATGATATGGCAGACTGGCTGGAGGATTATCTGAAAAAATGGAGAGGTGCGCTTATCATGGTAACACATGACCGGTATTTCTTAGACAGTGTGTGCAACCGGATCGTGGAGATTGATAAAGGAAAAATTTATAGTTATCAGACGAATTATTCCGGGTATCTGGAATTAAAAACCCAGCGGCAGGAAATGGAAGCAGCCAGTGAACGAAAACGTCAGTCGATCCTGCGTGTGGAACTGGAATGGATACGCAGGGGTGCAAGGGCACGTTCCACAAAACAGAAAGCACATATCCAGCGCTATGAAGAGCTGAGAGACCGTCAGGCTCCGGTGCAGGATTCGCAGGTAGAATTAAGTTCTATTTCTACAAGAATGGGAAAAACGACTGTGGAGTTAGAAAACATCTGCAAGGCCTATGGAGAAAGAAAACTGATCGATGATTTTTCTTATATCTTTTTGAAGGGAGACAGGGTTGGATTTATCGGACCAAACGGTTGTGGAAAGTCTACTTTAATGAAAATTATTGCAGGCATTATTCCACAGGACTCCGGACAGGTCATTATCGGACAGACTGTGAAAATGGGATATTATGCGCAGGAAATAGCCTCAGAAAAAAATGAGGATGAAAATGAAATTGATCTGTCATATATGGACCCAAATCAGAGAGTGATTGATTATGTAAAGGATACAGCAGAATATATTCAGACTGTGGACGGAGTCATATCTGCATCTGTTTTATTGGAGCGTTTCTTATTTCCGCCGGAAAAACAGTACAGTCCGATTGGAAAACTGTCCGGCGGGGAAAAGAAAAGATTAAATCTGCTTCGGGTACTGGCGACATCCCCGAACTTTATTCTGCTGGATGAGCCTACAAACAATCTTGATATAGCTACGCTGACAATTTTAGAGGACTATCTGGATCGTTACGATGGCATTGTTGTCACGGTATCGCATGACCGCTATTTCCTTGATAGAACAATGAAGCGTATCTTTGCCTTTGAGGGAGACGGAAAACTGAAACAATATGAAGGCGGCTATACAGATTATGTAAACCGACTTGCGGCAGAGGGCAGGACACCGGGTGGAAACATTGCGGCGCGGTCTGCTGGTGCCGATATATCGGGTAATTCACAAAACCAGAAATGAAAAAAATGATTCGACTGCAACCTGGAAGCAAAAAAAGAAACTGAAATTCAGCTATAAAGAGCAGAAAGAATACGAGACGATCGAGGATGATATTGCAGCACTCGAACTAAAGTTAGAAGATTTAGATAACGAGATGGCAGCGAATGCCACCAATGCAGCAAAGCTGCGGGAGCTGGTTGAGGAGAAAGAAAACGCAGAGAAAATGTTAGAAGAAAAGATGGACAGGTGGGAGTATTTAGAAGAGCTGGCGGCAAAGATCGCAGGGCAGCAGAGCTAGTGTACTGAATCATTGATACAGTACACTGGAAAGCCTGCCTGTCAGTCCACGTTCAGGACAAATGTATTCTTGCCGTTCTCTTTTGCCTGATACATTGCCAGATCTGCCTTGCGGATTAGCTGTGTATAGTCAAGCGTATCGCCCTGGGACATGACAATGCCGATACTGCACGGCACCGGCAGCACCTCGCCGGTCTGTTCGTTTACATGCTGCGTGCGCAGAATCTCAAGAATTTTGTCGGCATTATGCCGGATGCGTTCCGGTTCTAACTCACCGGCATAGCAAAATGCAAACTCGTCCCCTCCGATCCTGCCGACTGCACCGTGTATGTTTTCTTTAAGTGTCTGCGCTACGAACTGGATGACAGCATCGCCCTCCTGATGACCGTAATTGGTATTATAATCCCTGAAATCATCGATATCGACAAAGCCGAATGTGATCTGTTCATGGCTTTCAACCGCCCTTTGCACCATCGAAAGCATCTCTTTTTCAATCGCTTTTTTATTTTTGATACCGGTCAGAGGGTCGTTCTCTGCCATCTGTAAAAGTTTCTGCTGACGCTCTTTTTCTTTCCGGTCTGCCTGTTCCACATAGTCTAACAGCTCGTTGATACCCGCAGCCAGTTCACCTGTCTCATGTTTTTCCTGAATGTGAACGCGCAGGGAATAATCCTCACTTTCCCTGATTTGCGCAAATACCTGCAGAATATGGGTAATCGGTGCGAAAATTTTCTTTGTCATAAAATACTGTGTACAGCACACGCCGATGATGAGTGCAGAAAGACCGAGCGTGATCAGCATGCCATAGGTTCTTCCAGTCTGCTTCTGTGCACTCAGATTTTCAGTCACACGGATGCCCCAGCAGGTATTTTCCACATCGGAATAATATGTAATATAATCCTGTCTGTGATAGCGGTAGCGCACATAACCGGACGGATTTTTCTCATGGTCGATCGCATCCCATTTTTTCTGAAAATCATTGCGGTCGGAACTTTTAGAGACAAATGTCTTTAAGCTTCTCTTGTTTTTTGTGTCACCTGCCGTGATGATCGCCCCATTGCCGTCGAGAAGATAGAAAGTTCCATCTGCAAGAGTGTCCATATTCAGCCGCAGGTCGTCAAAATATGCCGTATCCAGCTCCTCCATCACATAGCCGATCAGTTCATTATTATAATAGACGCCGGTATAGGCGGGCACGACATTTTTCCTGCCGTCATCTGTTATACGCTCATACACGTCACCGATAATAAATTCGCCGGTCTGATATTTAGGATCGACATCTTTCATTGCACTGACAGTGCCCGGTTCGTACTCTTCACTTGAACTGACCACATGAAAATTCCGGTTTACCACAGAGATGCTCGCTACAAAGATACTGTATTTTTTGCGTTCCTTCAGCAGATTGTCTACATAGTTTCGTGCCAGAGGGCTTTCATTTTCCCTTAGACTGTAAAGGATCGCGTTCTGCGTCAGCTGATAACTCGCGATCATGTCCATCTCGTTATTGCGGTCCTGCGTAAAGTTTTTGATATTCATCACCTGATTTTCGCTGATCGCCCGCACATTCTGCTCCGTCAGCTCATCAATCTTGCGGTTCGTTTCATAAATGGAAAATATTCCGAAGATACCAAGCGGTACCAGGGTAAAAAGTAAAAGTAACCCTAAAATACTATGTTTTAATTTCATGCTCGCAGCTTCCTCCATCTGTTATCTATTTTATAGCTAAACTGCTGTTTCCGTCAACTGTTGCCCCAGTGTTGTACACAACCCCTGAAAAATATCGAAAGGATTTTTTTCCCCGCGTGGATAAGATTTCGATATGATTGAAAACGGTCATAAAATCAATCGTAAAAAAATACGATTGTTTTTATGATTGATTTTGCATATAATCAATACAATGAAATTGGAAAGAAAACAGTTAGTATGCAAAGGCAGGAAGGACACTCACAAATGAAAGACAAAAGCGAAACTTCAACAACAGATTTGATTATACTTTTTTTCCTTCTGTTCATTATTTCAAATATTTTATTTGCTGTTGACTGTATGCTGCTCAGTGATGACGCAGAGTCGAATTTGAAGCTGATAAAAGATTTTGCGATCAGCACGGGAAGTCTGGTCGGAATAAACATAGTCGGATTGATATTGATTGAATGTTTTGAAAGAATTGAAAAATATATTTTTCGGCGAAAAAACCAAAAGGAATGTTTCGGGGAAGGTAATTTTCAGGTATTGCGGTGTAGCAGCAGATACTACATGCTCCCGATTGCAGTTACTGCGCTGGATATGATGTTTGTATTATCTTTTTTGCATGAGAGAAACAAAGATGCACAGGTGATGATAGAATTTTTTCAAGGCAGAGATGGAATTTTTCCACTGTTTTGTATGGGATTTTTTAACATCTATGGCGTTTATGTGCTGGCGCATTACTGCTGTTATAAAGTGTATTGTACAGGATATTTGTTAGAGGTAATCCATTTTTTGAGGAAAAAAAGCATACCGTGGAGTGATATAAAAAGCATAGAATTTTTCTATCTGGATCAATACAAGAAACAGAGGATTGTGATAAATCTTGAGAAGAAAAAGATTGTTTTTCGCGCAGAGGTGTTAAACGATGGCTGGGATCCTTTTGTGAACTGGGTACAGGATATGGCAATGAGATATCATATTTTGTTTAACGGTAAAATCCTGACTGTTTGACTTGCAAATAAGATAAAAATCCAAAACTACACACCAGATACAATGCATTACGGTATGCTCAAAAGAAAAGGGATATAGAGCGTAAAACGGACAGCACACCAGGTTGACTTTGCCTGCGGGGGAAGGTAAAATACAGCTTAAGATAGTATAAACTCGGGGAGAAAACTGCAATGCTAAATATAACCATTGACAAGGTCAGGCACATTGAAGACAAGGATGCCAATGTACGCGAAACGCTTGTCGAATTACAGCACGCACTTGATAAATCTGAACAGGAAAGACATTTTTATGACGCTCTGTGCATTGACTACACTGCGGCATACTTATGCGACCTGATGGCAGATACCATGACTGTCATCAAGAAAAAATCATTCTCCCACTGTGCTGCCGAAGAACTCCAGTCTGGCAGCATACAATGCTATTCTCAATGGATACGGCATTCTTATAATACTTTTGTCGTGAAAGAGTCGGCCCCGGGCTTTATGGAAATGTTTGACAACAGGAATCTGATGGCATATCTGGATGATCATGAGAGCTTTGTATACCGGCACAGAACACTGCCGAACCGTGCAGGAATGGAATACTTTGAAGCGCGGGCAGTGCGTCTTTATTCAGATGATGACAGCTACAAGATCATTCTTGGCTACCGTCCGATCGATGACATTGTCGAAGAGGAAAGGGAAAGCCGTCAAAAATTAGAGCAGGCGTTAAAGAGATCCGAGGAAGCAAGCCATGCAAAATCAGCCTTTTGGTTTAATATGTCTCATGACATCCGCACGCCGATGAACGCCATCATTGGTTATACTGATCTTTTAGAAATATATGGGGATGACGTGGAAAAACGGGAGGACTATCTTGGCAAGATCAAAAGTTCCAGTGAATATCTGCTATCCCTTCTCAATGATGTTTTAGAAATGGCGCGTATTGAAAGCGGAAAATATATCATGGACGAAACGGTAACGGATATCAGGGAGTTTGACCGGTCTATCTGCGATGTATTTGAGAATCAATTAGAGCAGAAGGGGATCCGTTTTGTTTTTCTGTAAGTTCTTTTGCGATGCTGGCATCAGGCATGGCTGCTTTGCCGTTTTGTCCGGTGCTGCAGTGCGTTAAACCATGCCTGCGGCAGGGAAAATCCGAAGATGATACCGAGTACGATTGCTCCGGCAACTTTGATTGTCTCCATTCCGTAACGTGAAAATTCACTCATGTTATTCATGATAAAATAATAGGAAGTATAATAAATACCAGCCCCCGGCACCAGTGGAAAAATACCTGCGATCAGGTAGATGGTCACAGGATTTTTCCGCAGGGCTGCAACCACCCTTGAAAAGACTGTGAGGGCGAGCGTTGCAATCATGTTTGCAATGACGGTTCCGGTGTCAAACTGCAGGCAGATCAGATAGACGATCCATCCGATCGCACCGGTAAGTCCGCAGAAGAGAAGTTCTGATTTTGGTGCACAAAACAGCACGGCAAAAGAAAGCGTTGCGATCATACTGACAATAAACTGAATAAACATAGTATTACAAAATACCTCCTACTATAAGATTATAGATCGTCATGACGGTTCCGACACCTGCCGCAATACAAAAAGCGGTGAGAACCGCATCGATCATGTGGATCGCGCCGGAGAGATAATCGCCGTTAAAGAAATCGCGGATTGAAGTCGTTAATGCGATCCCCGGCACTAACGGCATGATCGCACCGATGATGATCTTGTCATACAAAACCGGCAGTCCAATGGAAAAAGTGATCAGACTGACGAGTGTCACAAGTGCGCTGCCGAAAATATTGGTGATGAATTTTGAAGTTTTCCGCTGTGAAAACTTTTTTAACACCATATTTAAAAGTGCGCCGGCGATAAATGCTATCACGCCGTCTAACGGAGTTCCGCCAAACAGAAATGAAAAACTGCCGCTTCCAAGACCGCAGAAAAAGACTTCCGTCCATTTGCTGCAGGTGGGAATCGCTTTACATTCATCTAAACGTGTCCACGCATCTTTTAGGGAACATTCGTGGAAACAGATTTCCCTCGAAAGCTGGTTTAAGGCTGCGATACGCCCAAGATGTGTCTGACCGAGCGGGACATGACGGATCATGCTGCACGCATCATCTTTATTTTCATTTGCACTCGCAAAAATTCCATTTGAGAGCACATAAACGTCATATTCTTCAATTTCATATGCCTCTAAGATATGCATTACGGTATCTTCCACACGGTACACCTCTGCGCCGTTGCGAAGAAGTGCGTCTCCGGTTTCCACCGCTAAAGATAAAATTTCCTTTGTGACTGCCATGGTGCAGTTCCTTTCTATCAGTGAAATTGATCATTATAGTTGTTCAACTGTTATGTTAAAATCCCGTTCCTGTCAGACAGGAGTTTTTATTATGAACACTCATGAAAAAATAACATGTTTTTGGATAAAAAGCAATCTGTCATGTGTAAAAAATTATATACTTTCCAATAAAAAGTAAGATGCCATATGCAATGATTTCCTGTAAAAGTAATTTTACATATTCTAATGCTTCTGTTTTGTTTATACATAATATCCCCAAAAAAAGAGATAATAATTTGCAAAGTCAGAAATCAATGGAGGCTTAGTGTGAAAAATAAGCTCGATAGCTTATTTTTCGCACGGCTATTTGTTTCTGAGCAAAAACAAATAGCTTCTATGACAAGGCATAAAAAAACATGCCTACGAGAATTTGAGATTCTCGTCGCCTCTTCGCAACAAGTTGCTCAGAAATGAGGTTTACTATGAATTGTAGAAAATACAGAGCAGTTTTACTTGGAGTGATAGTTATGATACTGGTGGTCGGGGTTTGTTTCTACACAAAATATCGGAAAGAAAATGAGATACCGACGGATGGAATGTTGGTATATGACAATTCGGAGGATGAGGATGTGGATAAGATATGGGCGTAAATAACGAAACACTTTATTTGAAAATCGAGCAGAACACGATCGTTTTTGACCGGCATGTCGTGCTGAACGATATTGCAAAGATGGAGTGCACGAACGAGGCGGTTCTGCGTCAGTTAAAACAGAAAAAGATATACAGTTTTACGAATCAGAAAGATGAGAAAAAAGAGAAAAATCAGATGCAGGTTTTTTCTGTGTTAAAGCTCATTGAGCAGATTCATGAAGATTATCCGTCGCTGACGATTTCCAATGAAGGCGAGAGTGATTTTATCATAGAATATATTCCGAACCCGGAAAAGCCAAAGGTAATGAATACAATCAAAACTGTGCTGCTATGCATTATCATTTTTTTTGGCTCCGCATTTACGATCATGGCATTTAACAATGATATTTCCGTGACGGATGTGTTTGACAAATTATACGGACAGGTGACGGGGACAAAGGCGGACGGTGTGAATGAGCTTGAAGTGTGCTACTGCATCGGACTTGGACTTGGCATCATTTTATTTTTCAATCATGTCGGAAGAAAGAAGATCACGCCCGATCCAACGCCGATCCAGATCGAGATGCGGAAATACGAAAAAGATGTGGATACCACATTTATTGAAAATGCAGGCAGAGGAGGTCACAGCATAGATGTTTCTTAATCATATTCTGCTCGGATTTTTAGGAATTGCGTTTGGCGGTGCGGTCGCTGCGGGAACGTTCGCGTTTGTGATCGTCATCGGTGTCGTTCCCCGTATGATCGGAAAATGCAACCGTGCGGCGAATACACTCTGCTTTGAGCAGGCGATCATCCTTGGTGGGATACTTGGAAATATCGTCTCCGTGTTTTTGCAGATGCATATTCCGCTTGGACAGGTATCAGGACATATCTTTCTCGGATTGTACGGGCTCTCGGCGGGAATGTTTGTCGGCTGCATCGCGGTGGCTCTTGCAGAGATATTAAACACATTCCCAATCCTGTTTCGCAGGGCAAAACTGAAAGTGGGACTGCCGTGGGTCATGTGGACGATGGCGGTCGGCAAGACGTGCGGGGCGTTTTATTATTTTGTGAAAAAAATCGGGGAAGGGTTGTCGTAGGAGAGGTTTGACGTGTGAAAAATTTCAGATTAAAATGATAGAGGTTTGGAACAATTTTTTGTTCCGGATTTTTCATAATGAATACAAACAGGGGGAATGAGAAATGGTCACATCCATCGCACGTCAGAGTGTTATCATAAAATGCAACATGCAGAAATCAGTCCTGACCGGCAACTACGAATTTTATTATGCGGCAGGGCTTATTGCAAAATTATCCGGGGTTGAGATTTCAGATGACATCAAACCGATCGAACTGGGGAAACTTTTACATCAGGAAATCGAAAAGACAGAGCCGAAGGATGAACAGGAAAAGTACCTGTTTTCGATGCTAAAGGACTATAAGCCGACCGATGAGTATGATGAACAGATGAAGGAGCTGCTCCTGTGGGGAAAAGGCGAGCAGTATCTGTGGACGGTGACGATTTTGTGAATCAACTGTTCAGGGTAATTTGGATTGGAGTCATAGGGAGCATCTGCCCATTCTAAGAGTTCTTTTGAAAAGCTGCGAATAAATATAGAAAAGATCTGACATACTATTCCAATAAGAGGAAAATATACGGGAGGAAAAACCATGGCACAACCAACCACCAAACAAAGCAGTTCAGCCAAAACATCAGATGAGCAAAAGCAGAAAAATTTATCCAAAGTGTCATACGGCGCAGACAAAAAAGTACGAGACCAGGCATACAATGAATATGTGGAGTCCATCACCCCAAAACACAACCTTGCAGCAAATATGGCAAAGGCATTTGTGATGGGAGGGATTATCTGCTGCATCGGGCAGTTCATTTTAAATATCTGTAAAAGCCTTGGACTTGATAAAGAGATGTCGGGTAGCTGGTGCAGTATCCTGTTGATCTTATTATCTGTGATCTTAACAGGGCTTAATCTGTATCCGTCACTTGCAAACTGGGGAGGTGCCGGTGCGCTCGTGCCGATCACCGGATTTGCCAACGGTGTTGCGGCACCGGCGATCGAGTTTCAGAAAGAGGGACAGGTCTTTGGAATCGGTTGTAAAATATTTACGATCGCGGGACCGGTCATTTTGTATGGTATTTTTTCGAGCTGGGTATTGGGACTGATCTACTGGGCGGCAAAAATGTTTGGATTTTGTTGACAATAAGCTGATTGCTATGCTTTACTAAAAGAGTAAGGTTTCTTTTCGATATATTAGAAGTCAGTGAAACCACAGAAATAGTCTCGCAGAGTGAAGACACTGTGACAGAGCAAGCGGTGACAGAAGAAACCGCAGACAGAACAGAAAGTACAGAAAGCACAGATGCGACAGAGCTAGACGAAACAACGGAAATATCAGATACAGCAGAAACTGAAATATCGGAAGAAACAGAAACTGAAAAAGAGTCTGGCACGACACAGATCTTAGCAGGAACATACGATGCTGTTATCGGCGGAACATATTCAGGTGTGTGTGAAAATCAGGGGGATTATTACCTGTACTATGTTACACTGCCGGAAGCAGGAAAACTAACGATTGCGATGACGGCACAGATGGAGAAGTGTGAGGTATCCGTATATTCTACGGATGAGGAAGAACTTTATTCACATACGGAAGATTGTAATGAAAATACGAAAAGAGTTGTGGCATCCTATGAAGTGTATCTGACTGCCGGTACATACTATATCAAGGTAATGGAAGCTACAGCGGTGTTAAATCTGTAACAATAAAAAAATAAGCATGTAATAAAGCAGCGATAAGGAGACGTGGATATAAAGTCTGCGTCTCTTTTCTGCATAAACTATGGCTGCTTAAAACGTGATATTTCTGAGACTGAAACACCGGTGAACTTTGAGGTGAATTATTTTTTCACCGGTTTTGTAATCTTTAGCCCAAAATGCTGGATAACGAGGAAAATCGAAAAGATTTGGATGAGATAGGATCTATCATCACAAATAAGATCAATCAGCAGCCGTCTTGTTCACAAGATGGATTCCCAGATACAGTTAAAAGGTACACTGGGAAGAGAAGCAGATTTTATTTTACATTGCAGTTAAAACCGGTGGAAAGTGATCTGCTGCATGAGATGACACCGGATCTGTCCATGGATTTTACCGGAAAAAG
>ERZ772969.928-NODE-928-length-25313-cov-6.454747_pt1 | contig 25313 bp, 27 predicted proteins | sample MGYA00511676_ERZ772969 | MGnify/ENA primary metagenome ERZ772969 (study PRJEB29015, sample SAMEA2737651) | human gut metagenome | biome: human gut; feature: human-associated habitat; material: faeces | place: China | collected 2012 ... | reverse complement strand
CATCCCGCATCCGTCACAGATGCACTTCGTTATTCTGCTCATATCATTCCTCCCTATATTTTTCAACCCTTGCTTTTAAAGATTCCAGTAACGCCGTCTGGCAATCGTCCTTCTTCTCAAGCGCTGCCATCACATCCTCATCCACGCTACCCGTCACTACCAGATGATGGATATATACCGGCTGTTTTTGTCCCTGCCGGTGCAATCTTGCATTTGCCTGCTGGTATAATTCCAGACTCCAGTTAAGCCCGAACCACACGACCACATTTCCACCTTCCTGCAGGTTAAGCCCGTAGGCCGTACTCGCCGGATGCGCCAGAAGAATGTCGATTTTCCCTGCATTCCAGTCTGATATGTCCCCATTGTTTTTTAATTCCCGGACCTCAAGCTTTTTCTTCCCTAAGACCGCCTTTATCCGCATAAGGTCATGCTGGAAGTTGTAAAAGACAAGCATATGCTTTCCTTCCTCCGCCTCCACCAGCTCCAGAAAAGCTTCGATCTTGTTATCGTGAACCTCCACCACTTCCCGCTGTTTCGGATTTTGTGTATCCGTATTTACATAAATCGCCCCATTGGCCAGCTGCAGTAATTTCCCCGCTAAAATCCCGGCACTTCCGGCGTCGATCACTTCATTCTGCATCTCAAGGATCCGCTGCTTTTCCAGCGTGTCATAGGCTTTTTGCGCCTTTGTATCCAGCTTTATGTACCGCGTATTCATGATCTTTTCCGGAAGTCTTAAGTAGTCTTTTGCCTGCAGGCTGATGCAAATATCCTTGATATTGTTTTGGATCTGCTCGTCCGCCCCCGGAAGCGGCTCATAGGAAAATATCGTTGTCGCGTTCCTTGATGCCGGACTGAAATAATTATTCCGGTATTCCGTAATCGTTCGCCCAAGCCTCTTTCCTGAATCCAACAGGTATATCTGAGCCCACAAGTCCATCAATCCATTTGGCGCCGGTGTTCCTGTCAGCCCGATCATCCGGCGGATATGTCCGCGGATATTTTTTAAAGCCTTAAAACGCTTTGCCTGATGGCTCTTAAAGCTGCTCATCTCGTCAATGACCACCATGTCAAACGGCCAGTCATTCCGGTAATAATCCACAAGCCATGGGATATTTTCACGGTTTACCACATATACGTCCCCTGGGCTGTTCAGTGCCCGGATCCGTTTTGTCTGGCTCCCAAGCACCGGCACGATCTTAAGCAGATGCAGATGGTCCCATTTTTCCTGCTCTCTCGTCCATGTGTCTTCGGCAACCTTTTTCGGTGCTATGACAAGACAACGGCGGATTTGGAAACGGTTATACCGCAGGTCATTGACGATCGTCAGTGTTACCACGGTCTTGCCAAGACCCATATCCAGAAAAAGCATCAACTCCGGCTGCTGTAATCCTCGCAGAATGCAGTATTTTTGATAATCATGTGGTTCAAAGATCATAGCACCCCTCCCCTGCCTGCGATCCGCGGTGTTCTTTGATCTCCTGAAGGATGCGACCAATGTCACCCGAATTGTCAAGCACTGCCACATAACAGCCCATGCACGCAAGCGTTTTTTGCTGATGCAGCTGGTCCGGTCTCGCTTTTTCTCCGGGAGCCTTTAACTCCACGAAGCCGATCCGGTTGTCCGGCAGTACGACCAGCCTGTCCGGCACACCACTTCTTCCCGGAGATACAAACTTGTACGCACACCCACCAGCTTTTTTTACTTCCCACACGAACTTTTTCTCCAACTCTTTCTCGCTCATCACAACCTCCGATCCTGCTTGATGTAAACTCCCCTCACGCGCGTATATATACGTCATACAAGGGTAACAAGGGTATATAACAGGTATTACCCTTGATATAATATATTTATAGAGATATTGGTTTACATGGTTTACAACGTATAAATCTGTTGAATTTCTGCGGTTTTTGCGTAAACCTATAACTGGTTTACATGGTTTACACGGTTTACAAATTTTTTTGTTGGTTTACACTGTCAGTTTACGATTTTACCCTTGCTATTTTGAGTATCTCCCCGCGTTGGTTTACATTTTTCCTAGCCTACTCGCCGATACCCTTTCTGGATTCCATACCCCTCTCCAAATCGGGCCGTGGACTTCATTTTTTCCCAGCCTTCCATACTTGACAGAATACTTGCGATCTCCGCCATGTCCGCACGCTTTATCTGCTTGAAATCGCCCCCGAAGCACTCGTTCCATATCTCGGCGATGCATATCTTATCCCTTTTTATCGTAGCGCCCTCCAAAATGCCTGACTGAACGTCACACCGCCTTTGGTAAGTGCTTTTTTTATACCAATCCACCGTAATAGGCATCTCAAGAAATTCACGGATCATGCCCTCTTTTACGTTATCAACCTTATGGTTCTCCTGCTGTCTCACAGCCTCCTCCGCGGCCTCTCCCAGTATATACAAAGTCTCCCCCTGTTTATAATAATGTACCGCCTCTGCCCATATCAGAGGGATCTCAGCCGGAAGGTCTTTCCAGACACTCTTTGTTGCCTCCTGTTTGCCAAGATCCACCGGCCAGAAACGGCGGTTTCCGGTGCTGTCCTTTAGAAATTCACTGTCGTTCGTCGTTCCCACTATAATGCACTGTCTCGGATAGTATGATTTTCGTTTCCCGTAGGGCTCGCGGTACTGATCCTCCTGCTTGCTTAAAAAGTTCTTAACAGCGTTCATTTCCGATCGGTTAAATCCTGTCAGTTCCCCTACTTCAATGATCCAGTTCCCCTGTACCTGTTCCATGGCGTCCCGACCGTCAAAAGTTGTCAGGCTGTCCGAATACCACTCAAGCCCCAGCATTTTAAAAAATGTACTTTTCCCGACACCCTGTTTTCCGGATAATATCAGCATACAATCAAATTTTATGCCCGGGGCAAAGACCCTTGCCACCGCAGCCACGATCGTTTTCCGCATGACCTGTCGGACATACTCCGTATCCTCCGCGCCAAAATAATCCACGAGCAGCCGGTCAATCCTTGGCACCCCGTCCCACTGGCAGCGTGTGAGATAATCCTTAAGCTTGTTATACCGATTCCTGTTTGTCACCTCGGAATATGCATCTGCGATCTTTCCAACACCTACAATACTGTAATACTTTTCCAGATGATGCCGCAGCCCACCATCGTCATTGTCATTCCACGCGCGTGCCTTAAAATGCTCCGGACGTTCCCACGGCAACGGCTGCACCACCAGAACACGCTGCATAAACTCATCCAGATACCACTTTCCACGCAGTCCCGGATCATTCTCAAGGATAATACAGATATTCTCTGTTGTACTTAAGGCGATTCCCGTTTTCGTATTGATCTGCAGCCGCTTCATCCAGTCAAGATCCTGCGGCTGGTCATCGGCTACAATAGGCGTACAAAAAGCCTCTGCTGCCTGCATATAACGCTCCTGCATGAGTTCCTGCGCCACCGCTGGTAATGAGGTTACATATTCACACATCGACTTATAGGACGGAAGATTTGTAACCGGAGTTTCCGGCATAGCCTCTGCGTCCTCATCCCCAAACAGATGCAGACGCACCATGTCAAAAGCATTACACAGCCTGCCGGAGCACGGATCGGTGGCATGATGGCTGTAGAGGAATTTATCATCATACAAGACCGCGCCGCCGACCGTAGAACCGCCTGTGTAAGTGTATCTGCCAGCATCTGCGCATTCTGTGTATTCTCCCGGTATAAACTCTGCCATCGCCTGCTCAATGGAATACAGACGGCAGAACGCTCCTACGACACCTTTCTTTTCCAACGGGTCACCCTGCTTTTTTGCGGACCGGTCTCTGATCTTTGCGGCTCCGGGAACTTCCGGCCACTCAGCCACATTCCTCCAGTCCTGATATAACCCCAGGATACCATCCACCGATACAAACGGCTTATCTTCATAGCAAAATACATATTCACTGTCTTTGCTGCAGCTTGGCCAGTACATCAGCCGGACCGTCTCAAAGGTCGTCGGATCAAAAATGTTCATGCCGATAAAACTCGCCATCTTACGCGCTACCGGCTCATACTCATCCGGACTGCAGCTGCGATCCATTGGAAAAATGATCCGAAGCCTTGGGGCTGCACCCTCATGCTTTCGGGTAGAATAAACGGCATATGCGCATCCAAGAGAGGTTAATGCCGTCAAAATCCGCTGTGTCTGTCCCGGCTCGCATGTATCCGCATCAAGTGTAATGAGCTCCCGCTCTCCCGCATTTTCATTCTTTCGGCGTCCGTCTGTAAGAGAGCCCCCGACGAATCCTCCCACATCTTTTATCTCATCCTGCTTTGCCTTTGGCAGCGCCTTATAGGTAGCAAACGTTTCAGATGTCCTGACAGGCTCGGAGAGTTTTTTCACAAAATCTGACCAGAGGATATGCTGCTCCGTCCACACGGTAGCCTTGCGGCTCCCTCCGGTCGAGATTCTGATCATTCTGTCATTTTGGAACATCGCAGTCCCCTCCTTCTAGTCCTTTTTATAATACCTCGCATGATCGAAACCATCCGCATTTAACGGTAGCCCTTCTGCCCATTCCGGCAGCCGGCACATCAGTTCTATTGCGTTTTCCAGTGACTTTCCGGGATCATCATCCGGAATCTCGAGAACGACTTCATCGTGTATGTGAAAGTTGATCCGGTATCCGGCGCAGAACAAATTTAGGATTGCATTTGCCAGCAGATCTCTCGCCACTGCCTGTACAATGTTCTCCACCAGCTTGCCGCCCCAGGTCGGTATCAGGCTCCATTTCTTATTTGTCTGGTTTATGCCCCAATGATAGATTTCATTGCGCCCTTTATCGTTTTTTGTGATCGCAGGATTACTGTAGTAGAGACTTCTTCCCCCAGGCAGACCGATGATCAGAAAATTCTTATCCCTGGAAAAGGTCAGTCCCTTATCGAGTGAAGTGATCACCCCGTAAGAAATCGCCTCCTCTGCGGCTCTTTGAACCTTATACCAAAAATCATAGATCCTCCGGTTTGACCCACGCCAGCGCCGCACGATTTCGGGCAATTCCTCCTCCGTCAGTCCCATCTTCAGCGCACCCATTGCCATAAGAGCACCCTGCCCGCCACCATATCCGAGTGCAAGCTCTGCGATCTTCCCTTTTGCCCTGAGCCCATAATTCTCCTGACCCTTTGTGATCGTCTCAATCGGAACACCAAACATAGCGGATGCAGACGCTTCATATATCTTCCCGTGAGTCTGAAACACCTCCAACCGCCAGTTCTCTCCCGCAAGCCATGAAATGACCCTCGCTTCAATTGCCGAAAAGTCTGCCACGGCAAAGTGACAACCCGGAGCAGGGATAAAAGCTGTCCGGATCAGCTGTGACAAAGTATCGGGAACATTTCCATAGATCATTTTAATCGCATCGATCCTGCGGTGCTTAACCAGCTCCCGCGCAATATCTAACGTACCTATATAGTTTCTCGGCAGATTCTGTACCTGCACGAGCCTTCCAGCCCATCTTCCTGTCCGGTTCGCCCCATAAAATTGTAGCAGTCCACGTATTCGCCCATCCTCGCACACACAGGCTGCCATTGCTTCATATTTCTTTACGGAAGTTTTTCCAAGCTCCTGCCTGATCCTTAAGAGCGCCTGCAGCTCATCCGTTCCGTTTTTTCCGTCGAGCACCTCCGCTACCGTCTGCTTGTTCAGGTTGTCAAGCATAAGGTCAGCATTTTTTTCAATCCATTCCTTTAGCTGCGCTACGCTGTTTGGATTCTCCAGACCGGTAATATCCCTTGCCCGGCCTTCCAGTTCACCCCGGATGTCCGCGCTGATCGAAAGCGCCCCCTGTATCAGTTCCATATCCATTGCCACACCGCCGATATTCATGCGCTGGTCAATACGCCAGTGCAGCCATTCGGTTTCCGGCACAGTATAGGGAGATAATTGATTTTCAATCTCACGCTCTGTTACGACATCCCGCTGGCAGTAGTCCTTAAAGAGCTGCCAGCGTTTCGGGTCATGCGCGGGAAGGTTTCTGGTCCTCATCCCGTTCCTTGCGGTCGGTTTGCACGGAACACAGAAAAATTTGATCAATGCGCTGCCGATCCCAAGCTTTCTTTTATCCTGTGAAAACCCCATCGCTTCTCCGGCAGCACTCAGAGCTGCCGGATACCCGCAATAGAGTGCATGGATCATGACACATCGCCACTGTTCAAGCCGGGTCACATAAAACTTTGACAGACAGTAAAACTCAAATGCTGCATTGTATGCCATTTTAATTACGCCCGGGTTCTGCAAGTCGGATACCACCTGCGCAGGAATGGTCTCCCCCTGCTCCAGATCGATCACACGAACCGGATGACTATCATACGCATAGGCAAACAAGAGAATCTTAAAATCCGGAGACTGTACATATTTATACAGTCCGGATTTTCGCAGATCGATCGAAGAAAAAGTCTCAATATCTATATGCAGTACCATCAGCTGATCCCCATAATACCACCCGTTAATATCGGCTGTCCGGTGATCGGGTCAATCTGAGGGGTCATTTGCGGTTGCGGTGGCTGCGGCGGCATCATATAACCTGCCTGCGCCTGAGGTGGCTGGGGTGGTGTTCCATAACCCGCCTGTGGCTGCGGCGGCTGGGGTGGTGTCCCATAACCCGCCTGTGGCTGCGGCGGCTGTGCAGGTACTCCGGCATAAGCGTTTGCGCCTCCAAAGGCTTCTTGTGCCGACACACGTCCGGCTAATGCCTCACCGTCTTCAAGCTTCTGTACTGCATTTAATCCACATCCGATTCCTTTATTCCCATTAGATGCGTAAGCAAAAAAGTTTAAGCTTACTCTCGCGTAACAGCCACTATATACATCCCCCCGGTTCAGGATCGGCTGCACCTGCATATCTACAATGGAGGGCTGGTCCTTGCTGGATGCCGTCATAACCATACACCCGTTGCATTCAGGACCGAAGGGCTCCCCCGAGGGTCTTACGCCATCTCCATCATGCAATGGACTTTTAACGACCGGCGGCTTTACACCATTCCATTTTGATACCACGCCTTGTTGCTCTGCGGCAGCCATTTCGGCATAAATCGCGTTAAGCGTTGCCGTATCCGTCTTCGGGATTAATATCGTGACAGAGTACTTTGGCTCATCTCCTGGATTCTGCGCGTACGGCTCCCACAGATGACAAAAACTTAATCTTACTTTTCCTGTTGTTACTGCCATTATTTGACCTCCTTATATAAGTTATCTCCTCCGAATGCTTCCTCGGCGGAGGGTTTTAACTGCATAGCCGGACGTTTATCATCCTCCGGCACTAATGTCGGCTTACCCTGCGGTTTTGTCACAAAGGGCTGCACCAGTTCTTTAAAAGCATCCTTACCCGTAAGCTTTTCCAGCTCCGTGAGTGACAACAGTTCTTTGGGCTTATATATGACTGCCTCCTCATAATCTGCATTTATAAGCGCTTCTGCTGCAGCCTGCGGATTCGTGATCACGCGGTTGCTTCTTCCTTCTATCAGCTTCCATCCGGGAATTTCCTTGCCCGAAACTAGGGTCTTAAGAGCATAGTCTTCTAATTTTTTTACCCAAGAAGCTAAGTATCTTGCTTTTTTTAGGATTCTACCCACCTCCTCATCCGTAATCAGAGGCGGAATCTTTGATTTTCCACTGATAGGATCTACCGCTTGGTCCATTAAGGTCATGTTCTCGTCCATCCTCTTTCTACAGACTGCTCTTGCCTTACAGAAACTTTTATCACACCATTCACCTTGGCAAAATTCGCCCTTCCCTTCAAAAGCCAGTTGAGCGACAGGTTTGATTTCTTCTCCCCATTTCAACAAATCTTCAATGGATGTCTCCCAGGATGTAAAGCTGTTAAGATTAGGTTGTACAATATGGCACACGACCTTATTCATCGGATAAATACAACGATAGGCATCATATGCGCCCAAGGCATAGAGTTTCATCTGCGGATTATCATCCGCGGATACTGGCACACCCTTTCCGTTCTTATAATCAATCACATGCAACTCATTTCCGCAGATCATAATGCAATCGCTCGTACCGAATCCCTCCGGTGCCCATCTGGAATAGTCCACACGCTTCTCCACAACAATCATCGGCGGTGAGGGGAAACTATAGGCGATATTTTTAATGTAATCTACGTAGGCATCTGTGTTTCGCTCCATCTCTGCATCATACAACGGATTGCTTGTCAGCTTTTTCATGCGACTATTATAGGTACGAGATGTCATTCCGGGCTCTGTAAACAGCTTCGTCAATTTTAATTCGCAGATTACATGTGCAAGCGTTCCCGCCTCTGCAGCTGCCGAGGTATTGTCCGACATGGATTCTTCAAGTCTGGCAGATGGTGTACAGTGCAGCCATTTGTGCGAGCTGGATGCCGATAATAAAGCATGAGCTTCTGTTGCCATTAAAATTTCACCCCCTCTGCTTTTAAGCATCCGGCGAAGGCGCCGTATTTCTCTTGCGGCAGCTCCATAAGACTGCTTACCCCGAATCCATGCAGAATTTCAAATAATCGGTTCTGCTTGCCCATGTTGACCAACTGCGACGCTGCTACAGCCAGCTCGTCCATTGTACGGCTACACGGAACTGCCGTTGTCGGAACTTGTGATGGCTGCGCTGTCGGCATTGTCGGGGCAACAGGCACAGCGGGAACTGGAACCTCCGGAGTCTGCGGTGCCTGAGGGGATGACACTGGGACAGCCGGTGCCGCCGGAATCTGTGACTGCTGTGCCGGCATTGTCGTGCTAACCGGTGCGGGAGAAAACGGAGCTGCCGTCGGCTGCATGCTTTGCGTCGGTGCAGAACCTTTGCCTCCAAACGTTTCCGCTAACGCCACTAACGCCTGTGTCAGTCCATCCAAACCCGTGACCTCGATTTTGATATTTAACATGTTATTACTCATTTCTTCTTCCTCCTTTTTCTCTTTCTTTTACCGCTTCCGGACAGTCACATGGCTCTCCCGGATCTAAATGTGCCCTACAGTAAGGGCATGTCTCAAAATAGTCCTTTCTTTCCATTCCCTTTTCCTCGTTTCTGTGTTATAATCAACTCGTTACCAATTTTCAGTTTGAAAGGCTCTCTGGAATCCCCGTTCTTGAGGGCTCTTTTTCTGTTATCTTCACCACTATGCCTCCGCGCTTTGTGATCGTCTTCTGATAGCAAATTCCGTTTTCTTCCGCCATCGCGGTCTGACCAGAAAGATAAAGTCCTGCCCTTATCAGTGCAGACCAATCTGTCAGCGTTGTAAAATTTTTTACTGTAATCTTCTCAAACATCCTCTCATCCTTTCCCGTCTATGATCTGTACATATACATCCCTGCGCCCCCACTGGATACAGGCATCATAGTCCTCCTTGAACATATCCACCGTCTCACCACGCAGCGCATCGCCGTCACGCCCCCAGCCGGTATCCATAACTTCATAGAGCCCAATAAAGTCTCCAATGCCACCGTCGTCATCTACCTCATACAGCACCACCATGCAGCCGATCCACTCCGGCGCACCTCCAAGGGTTAGCCCCTCGACTGTCGGCTTGCCGCTTGCGGTAATGCCGGAATCACAATATGCCGTGCATTCCGCCCGAAACGGCTCACCGCCAATCCGCTCCTCCGGCGGAATCCCTTCGGCATTCACTGTAAGCAGCCGCAAGGTAAGTACGATAAGAACCAGAATAAAAATGATTTTTGACAGTTTTCTCAATATGTACCTCCTTTTCTTCCATACAGTCCGGTGTCGCTTGACAGTTACCGTTTCATAAGCTTTACGATTTCTTCATCAGATAATCCAAGAGCGTCAAACATATTTACCAGATGCTCAAATCCGAAGTCAAATTTTTTCAAGCGGATAGAAAATGCCGGCGGGCTCAAACCTACCACAGCGGCTAACTTCTTCTGTGTCATTTCATTTCCGCCAAGCTTTTCCTTGACCAGCTTGCGGGCATCCGTTTTCATGTATTGCACTCTAAGTGGGTCTACTCTCGGCATATGTACCACCTCCTTCTTTTTGCATACAATTATTCTTGCTACCTCCTTTTTTCTGCACCGGCAAAATTTAATTAACCTTTCCGCGGACGAACATTAGACGCAAGACATTTATCTAAATTGTCCGTCAGAGATTTGCACAATACTTCTTCAAATGATTCATCAAATAATTCTTCAAATACATCGAAGTCCAGTTTTGGCTGACTTTGGACTTTATCTTCAAGGTCAGCCACTCTTTTCTCGAGTGCTTTCCACTTTTTCTTTGAAATCCGCAACCTCTCTCACCTCCTCACCCCGAATCTTGTCGCCTCTCCTATTCTCCACCGACTCCATGTAGATTTTTAAGCACTTCTCATTATCTCTTTCTTACCCAAATTAATTTGTCCTGTTTATCGTACACTTACTGTGCTATCTTCATAGAAAGTAGTCGATAGACACACCGAAATACTCGGCTAGAATCTTGAGTTTGTCGACTTTTGGATTGCTACGACCAGTCTTCCAATCTGATAACACAGATTGTGCAATACCAGTATCCTTCGCTACTTGATAAGCAGTTTTGTTATTTTTGGCTAACAATACCATAAATTTTTTGTACAATTTTGCACCGCCTTTCCGTATCATTATTGTTGTGTTTACTACGGAAATGTGATATACTTTGATTATCAGACACAGCAATACATTTCCGTAGCATATACACTAGCCGCTACAACGGTTTTCTTGTGTATGCTCATACTATACTACGGTTATCCGTTAATGTCAATATTTTTTATCGGATTTCTTTAGTATTGCTTATCTTTATGAAAGGTGAACAAATTATGTATGAGATTTTTGTTGAATTACTACAGAAATACGGAGTAACACCGTATAAAGTAAGTAAAGAAATCGGAGTTTCTCAATCCACTTTAAGCGACTGGAAAAGAGGAAAAAGTACTCCAAAACCAGACAAACTCCAAAAAATTGCAGATTATTTTGGTGTTTCTTTAATTTATTTGATGACCGGGAAAGAAGAATCAGAACCCAAGGCTCCACAGCTTAAGCCCAAAGACGAAAAAGATATCAAGGCTATACTTGCAAATACAGAACAGCTTTTAAAACAACCGGGACTTATGTTCGATGGAAAACCTGCAAGCCAAGAGTCGATTGATTCCATACTGTCTGCAATGCAAATCGGTATGGAAATGGCAAAAAAGAAAAATAAGGAACTTTATACACCGAAGAAATATAAAGAGGAACCGTGATATTAATGAACATACATAACTTGGTAGAATCCATTGTGAAAAAATATCATACAAGAAATCCTTTTAAGATTGTTGAAGAAATGCGCGTTATATTAGTGTATGCACCTCTTGTTGACATTCGAGGATTTTACCAATATTTTCAGCGGAATCACCTTATTTATATTGATGAAAATTTGCCAGACAACGAAAAAACATTCGTATGCGCACATGAGCTTGGTCATATGTTTATGCACAGAGATAAAAATTCTGCGTATATGGACACTCACACATGCTTTAATACAAGGAAACCAGAGATTGAAGCAAATACATTTGCTGCAGAATTGCTAATTCCAGATGAAATTATTCTGGAAAATCGCAATATGACCATAGAGCAGATTTCCCGATTACTCGGATACAAACAGGAACTTATAAAACTTCGTTTGAAACTATATCAAGGTGTTTGATATTTTACAAATGTATGTTAAAATAATGCTATTACAAACGAAAGAAGGTATAAAATTATGGGTTTACTGGATATTTTCCGAATATCTCAAATCAAGCAGGAAAACGAGCAATTAAAAACTGCGAATGCGAATCTGGTTGCACAAATTTCTTCTCTTGGCGTAACCGAGTATTATCAAACAGCAGAAAAAATTAAAGCACTTGAAAAGGAATGTAGTGATAAGCTTTACGAATCAAACTCGCAAATTTCTGAAAACAATGCCACGATTGCAAGACTGCATGACGAAATCCAAATCTTAGAAGAAAAAGATAGAAAGCTGTACAAATCTATTGCATCCCAAGAACGCAAACTATCTAAATGCAAAGAGCTTTATAAAAGTGTAGATTATGCTATTAACAATTTCTTTGAATCCGATGTCCAGTATGCAAACTGCAGAATTACCAGAACTGATTTTGATGATTTAGAACTTATCGCTCCATCCGTCATACTGAAACTCCATTGCATGGACGTAAAAAGCTTGCGGCAGGCTTACCGTGACAACGAAAAACAGATTACAAAATTATTGGATCAATACTCTACCAGATACACGACAAAAGCAAATAGGTCCATTTACGATCTCATGGTTATTGCCCTGCGCGCAGAATTGCAAAATATTTTATACAATTTGAAGTATGAAAAACTGGACAAATCCATCGAAGATGTAAAAACTGTATCTGCTAAATACCTAAAAATTGCCGGAGAAGGCAATCAAAGTATTGCTGGAACCCTCACAAAATTTATCGGTGAAATTGAGTACCTCTTTATAAATGCCGTAAAAATCGAGTACAACTACTATGTAAAAAAAGAACAGGCTCGTCAAGAACAGCTTGCTATCAAAGAGCAAATGCGACAAGAAGCTGAGGAGCGTAAAGCACTTGAAGCAGAGCGCAAGAAAATTGAACAGGAAGAGTCAAAATTCCAAACTCAGATTAGCACCCTCACAGAACAGGTTCAAACAGCAGAAGGCGCCGAACTCGAAGCATTAAAAGCCAGAATCCTAGAATTACAGACACAGCTCGCAGATGTCGTTGTTAAAAAGGATGAAATATCCAATCTCCAAAACGGAAAAGCGGGCAACGTTTATATTATCAGTAATCTTGGCTCTTTCGGTGACAACATCTTCAAAATTGGAATGACACGACGCTTAGATCCGCAAGATCGTGTGAATGAACTAGGAGATGCAAGTGTACCGTTTAAATTCGATGTTCATAGTTTCATTTTTTCTGATGATGCATCCGGACTTGAAGCAGAGTTACATAAACGTTTAAATGACAAACGAGTAAATAAAGTAAATCTTCGGAAAGAATTCTTCTATACATCTATTGATGAACTCGAAGAATTAGTAAATGAGATTTGTCCGACATCAGAATTTAACAAAACTATGTTGGCGGAGGAATTTAGGCAGTCTCAATCTACAAGCCAAGTATACTCATCTGATCTAGAATTAGACAATCAAACAGAATATGAATGATCAATCAAATTAATTAAATAAGTATGATAAGCCTCTGCTCTACGGAGTGGAGGCAGCCTTAAAAACTTAATATACTTACCCGGGCAGCCGGGGGACGTGCTCTCATTCGTTCCGAGCCTTACGGAAAGGATGATGCTTATGGTTTCGTGGAATGATTTATTTTCTTTCGTTATCATGATGATAGCTGTACTGACCTACATAGACCAACACGGAAAACATAAAAAATAGCCGTCCTGTTCATTTGGCGATGAAAACGGCTATTTCTTAATACTGGATATATTCGCCGGAACGGGTGATTCGCACTCACCCACCGACTGCCTTGTTAAGTGTATTATATGGCACTTTTTAAGAATTGTCAAATAAAAACCGCCCCTGCTACAACAGGAACGGTTCATGCGCCCTCTCCAGATACCAGAGATAGGACGACTTAACCATAACATCTCCGGGGATGCTACAGCATTTCGCCAAAAATATTGTATCATCTCCGGGCAGCCACCGCAAGCGGAACTACTGTTCTCTACCGGCTGTTATTTTTATACCCATTTTTAAGGAGGATGAAGTAATGAAAATTGAAAAACTACCGTCTGGTTCATACCGAATTAGGAAAATGTACAAAGGCAAAACATATACAGTCGTTACAGACTACAAGCCAACGCAGAAAGAGGCGCTGCAGCTTCTTTCTGATCAGCTCAACCAAATTGATCAAGAGCACCCAAAACTAACCTTCAAAGATGCGGCAGAAGAATATATCAGTGCAAAAAAGAATGTATTATCCCCTTCGACAATCCGAAGTTACAAAGGCATACTAAGCAATCTTTCTGAAAAATTTACTCAAAAGCGCATAACTGATATAGCAAATCTGGATGTGCAAAAGGAAATCAACAGCTATAGCAAAACACGCTCCCCAAAAACTACGCGCAATGCCAACGCATTTATCTCTGCTGTATTGAAGATGTTTTGCCCTCAGAAAGTAATAACGACCACCTTACCACAAAATATTAAAAAAGCAGCATACATTCCAACCGATGAAGATGTGCGTTCCGTGCTTAAAGCTGCTCAAGGGACACGTTTTGAAATTCCTCTACTCCTAGCCGTTTATGGGATGCGGCGCTCTGAGATATGCGCATTGACACTGGACGACATCGATGGAAATATGATAACGATCAACAAAGCCAAGGTTCAGAATGATCAGGGAGAATGGGTAATAAAAACCACTAAAACGACAGACAGCACAAGAACCATTTATGTGCCAGATGAAGTAATAGAAAAAATTAAGGTGTTTGGGAAAATATATTCTGGAGATCCCAGCAGAATCTCCCGCTTTCTCGCGAAAAAGCAAACAGAACTCGGGCTGCCACATTTTTCTTTACATAAGCTCAGACACTACTATGCAAGCATGTCTCACAGCTTAGGTATACCAGATCAATATATTATGGCAAATGGTGGCTGGAAAACAGATAACGTTTTAAAAAATGTATACCAACATGCTATGGCTGATAAAAAACAGGACATGTTAAATTTTGCTGCTGAATACATAAAAGAAGTGATTATAGAATAAAATTTTGTCATGAAATTTGTCATAAATTTTATAAAACCCTTAAAAATCAGTATTTATGCAGGTTTTACCGTCCTGTTCGAATCCCGCCGTCTCCGCTACACAAAAATCGCCGAAAACCAATGATTTCATTGTAAAATCAATGGTTTTCGGCGATTACTTTTTGCCATGGATAAAATTTACAAACACTATATGCAGTTTTATTTTGGGATACCTTCGCATCCTCTGCAGCATTTTTATACTTTACATTACAACGAGCAACACGCCTTACGGACTGCTCTTATATCAAGAAAAAGACACTGACCATAAAACCGTCCTGCATCTCTTTCCTATCCATTTATCGAATATTTTCTGTCTCTGTCACATACTCTAAGCCTAATGTCTGATAATAAACGTGGAACCCGCGTCTCTTTGCTTCTATATACTCTGCATTCACCAATAGTTTTATGAACTTTTGGATTTCCCTGCGATCAAGTCTCACCATGTATTCCACATTTACTGCTTCCAACAGCTCGTCCACTGCCATTGCCCTGTTCCTGCTCCACAAAACATTTAAAATTTGATTTGCCGTACGCGGGAGATTATCTAAAAACACCTCATCCTTCACTTATCTTTCGTCCTTTTCCTCATCTGATAACCATTTTACATTTGTCATGATTGAATTTTAAAATGAAGATCGGATTCTGGCAACATATTCTGTTTTATGCAGGCATCAAACTTTATTTTATCTCAGATTCAGAGATTTCTCTGTGCAAAATGATTAAAATTGGCAACGTCCCACACAAAAACTGGCAAAATCTTATAATATAAGTCCAATGCTTCTTTCGTTTTTTCTTGCACGCATACTGCTCCGATCTCATATGCCCTCTGTGCCGACAGCTGCTTGCCCGGCGCCGGTTCTTCCATCGTATATTCCACAGTCTTACCTCCGGCAAGGTTCTTTTCATGTTTCGAGATACAATTCATAAGCCCATCTTTTAGCCTCATCAAATTTAGAATATGCTGTCTTTGCTCAAAGCACATGGTTATCAAAAGGCATCACGCCTCTCATCAAAAGCCGGAAAATCCAAGACACGGGCGGTAATCATCGCATTTTTTGCCCTCAGTACCTTTGTTTTTCCTTGTATACATGTTAAAATACAGATACTCTATTTTAACGTTTCAATCAAAGGAAATCTTATGAACCGTACACTTACCTATACCATCCCCGAAGAATATGCCGGACTGCGTGTAGAGCAGTTTTTAAAACGCAAGGGGTATTCCAAGCAAAATATAACCGAGATCAAACGCATGCCAAAGAGCGTCATTTTAAACGGTTTGCATGTCTACCTGCGTGATCCCATTGCCACGGGCGACTATCTGGAAATCCACATCCGCGAAAATGATTCCTCCGAAAAAATTCCTCCGGTAAAGCTGCCCCTGAATATCGTATACGAGAATGCGGACATCATTGTGATCAACAAACCTGCCGGCATGCCGATCCACCCGTCCATGAAAAACTACACGAACTCCATGGCAAATGCGCTCGCCTGGTATTATATGGAGCAGGGAAAACCTTTTATCTTCCGCTGCAGCAACCGTCTGGACCGCGACACGTCCGGGCTTACGGTGGTTGCAAAGCATCTGGTCAGCGCGAGCATTCTCGCCTCCATGGTTTCCCGCAAGGAAGTCCACCGGGAATACCTCGCCATCGTATCCGGACACATCACGCCTGAATCCGGCACGATTGATGTGCCGCTCGCCAGAAAGCCCGGCGTCCTGATCGAACGGATGGTAGACTTCGAGAACGGCGCGCGTGCAGTCACCCACTACCACCTTGTAAAAAAATTAAAAAGGTACAGCCTCGTCTCCTTACAACTGGAAACGGGCCGTACCCATCAGATACGAATCCATATGAAATATCTGGGTTATCCGCTCATCGGCGATCATCTCTACAATCCGGATATGGAGTTGATCGGACGGCAGGCGCTGCACTCACATAAGCTTAAGTTCCGGCACCCGATCACCGGGGAAGAGATGGTGTTCACTGCGGAAATGCCAGAGGATATGAGGCGGGTGGAGGAGGTGGGATAACCGTTGCTCTCTCCAGAGATCACACCACCTTCACCGCTTCCTGCTCGAGCTTACACCCTTTTTCCAGCATAAACCGGATCGTGGCTCTGTAATCCTCTGTCAGCACTCCGGTCTGCGATTTCTGTTCCAGTTCTTTTTCCAAGCGTTCCAGCCGGATCCGGTCGTGATTTGTCAGCGGTTTTGTGCAGTCTGCATACCGGCAAAGCGTCTCCGCGTCCATATATAATGAAGTAAATGGAATCTCTGTTTTTCTCTTTAAATGTTCCAGAATATAAAATCCCCCGGCGTCAATATCTCCGAAGTGCCGGTATTCTTTTTCCTGATTCTGTGCATACAAAAATGTCAGAAATTCTCTTTTTATTTTGTTATGAAAGCCGCCCAGATAAATGACAAAATCCTCTCTGTTGTCGTATTCATGAAAACTGGTCAGATTTTCTACGGTCACGACCCGCATTCCCTGCACTGCCACGCTTTCCAACTCTTTGATGGACTCTGTGGACAATGCGATGTCCCCCTTTAATGCGGACAAATCAATTTCCTGCGTCCCCAGCCGGATCCTGCCATTTCCTTTTATCATCACATAGGTCGGCGTGTGCACAATCCCGCACTCCTCCAGAACAGAATCCTTTTCCTCAAACTCCCCATATTGAAACAGCAGTGCCTCCACGCGTTTTTCCAACTGTTCCACACGCTTTGAATCTCCAAACAGACGAATCGATAAATTGCGTACAAATATTTCTTCCTGTTCCGTCAGGACTGCGTCTGTCAGCTTCAGCAGCTCTTTATAATCCTCAATGTCATGTTCATAATACTCAACATTTTGGTTTTTGCGGATCCGCTCCTGCTGCGCCTGCAAATAGCGAATGAGCGGCTGCAATTCCTGTTTCCGGTTCGGCTCACAATCTTCTGTCAAAAATTCCTGAAGCAGATTCAAGAGATCCTCCTGCTCCTGTTTTCTTGGCGTCCGCCCCAGCTTTTCATAACAGGCTTCCAGCGAATCCAGACGGAGAACCGCCTTTTTTAAGACGCCATTCTTCTTCCATTCCAGTTCGATATACGCCTGCTGTTCCAGTTCCAAAAGCGCCTTGTTGACCCGACAGAAAAACTCGTATTCGGCATCGTCGCGGTATCTTGGAAAAAGCTTTTCCACCTCCACCGCAAAACGCCGTTTTACCTTGTTTTCTCCCTGAAATGTCTTACTTTTCTCGTAGGAATCCAAAAGCCTTCCAAGTACCTTCCTCTGTATCTCGATCACAAATCATACTCCTCCACAATGCTGTTCTGACCCACACGGATTGCCGTAAGAATGGTTCCGACCTTTTCTCCGATGACTTCGATTTTTGCAGGAGGTGTTGCAAGGAGAACCTGCAACCCCAGACTATTGAAAAAGTCCATCATAGACTGAATGCGCTCATCATCCATCTTGTCAAATGCCTCATCTAAAAGCATCACCCGCACACTGTTGCCATAGCGGTACAGCTGGTAAAAAGACGCCGCGATCGCCACATAATACGGCACCTGTGTCTCACTGCCGCTCTTTTCCCCATAAATATCAGAAAACCGCTGCATCGAACCGTCTCTTTTATGGATCTCAATATCATAATCCAGATAAGAACGGTAGTCCGTATACTCCTCCACGATCTTCTGACCATGATCGTCCCTGGTCATCAATTTATCAAACAGATCCGACATTTCTTCCCGGTATTCAGCTTCAAACGCGCTTGTCCAGAGATTCATCCCCTCCTGATTGTTCTCCGATGTGATCATCTTATAGAGCCCCTCTTTATTCTTATCAAACGTGATCTTAAAACGATAGCTGTCATCTCCGTAATAGATGCTGTCAAGCGCCTTGTTCAGACTGCGGAATTCATTCCTTGCCGCCTCGATATGCTCTTTCATCTTAGACAGAAAATCGCTCCGGAAAATCTGCTCACAGTCATCCTTTGCAGACTTCAACTTCTCCTCGTAGCGCACAATTTCCACTGATTTCAGCTTCTGCAGCGCCTCTCTGTACTCTGTCATTCCCTCTGTGCCTGTCATAAAATCCAGTGTAAAATCATGGTTGAACTGCATCTGCAAGGTCTTTAATCCCCGGTTTCCGTTTAAAAGCTCCTCCCGCTCATTTATAAACTGCACCCGCTGCGGCGCAAAATTATCCGCTATGGTGCGGGCTGTCTTGGACTTGCGGTTCTGGAGGTATTTGTCCTCTGCCTCTTTGAAAACAATACCGTCTGCATCCGCCTGCGCTTCCAGGCTCTGCTGCAGGCTGTAGCACTGCGCTTTTTTCTCCTGCATTGCCCCTTCGGCGCTTTCCACCTGGATTTCCAGCCTGTAATTCTCTTTTTCAAGCCGTTTAAACTCCTCGTCCAATGCCTTCCTCTCCGCTTCTTTTTCTTCCAGTTTCAGATTCAGTTCGATCAGTGTCGGATCATCGGATGCCGCTTTTAACTCCGCTTTTGCCTGTACCAGTTGTTCCTTCATATCCCGGAGGATTTCCGGTGCATACAGATAAAGCTTGATCCGTTCCACCTTTACTTTCCGTGCACTTTCTATCACATTGTTATAAGTCGTTATTTTTTCGCGCAGCTCTTTTCGCTGTCCTGTTTTTTCCTCAATTTCTTTTTTTACATTTCCAATCTGCACCCGGTACGCATTCTGTCCGATAAACGGATTCTCATAGTCTCTCGGATTGATGTGTCTCACCACATAACCCTGGTAAAGCATACATTCTGGCGTAATTGCAATCGGAAAATTCTCAAGTTCCCTCACACTCTCGCAGCGTGTCACTCTGCCCAGTATGTAATTCACATATGCCTTCGCATAACGGTTCTCGCTTTTTACCACATATGCAAGAGACTGGTGATCTGTCTCCTTTGCCATTGGCAGCTTTTTGCTGTTGATAATACCAGCCGTATGTATATTTCTGCGGTTTCTGTCGTATACCTCCAATGCCACGTCATAATACTCCGGCTCCACGACCAGATAAAACTTCTGTGTATGAAGATAGCCCTCCACCGCGTTGCTCCATTTGATATCCTCAATCTCCAGCAATTCAGACAAAAAATAGACGGGAGAGCCGATTCCCCGCTTTTGAAATTCATATTCCACTGCCGCTTTGAGTCTTGCAGCATACTCCGGGTAGGGGAGCAGACGTTTTTCCAAATTCTTCAGACGCTGCTGGCAGGCATCAATCTCTTCTGAGAGAAGGCGCATATCTTCCCCGAGCCGTGCCCGCTCTGCCTGAATCTCCTCATACTGTGTTTCCTGAAACGCTTCCAGCTTTTCTATGACAGTGCCTTTTTCGTCCCGGTCGGCTTCCCGCCCCAGAAGTTCCACTTCCTGACGGCGGAGCGGCTGACAAGAAAGCTGCGCCAGGTTGCGCAGATATTCGCCCAGAACACCAAGCTGCGCCTGCAGCTTCTTCTCATCATCTTCCTTTTTCGCTATCCCCGCGTTCAGCGCGCGGATCCGTCCCTCTGCCTGTTCCACCAGCCGACCGGATGCATTGGTCTGCTTGTCCACATGGATCGCAAGTATCTGATCACTAACCATCCGCAGCTTTTCTGACACCGTCTCCATCATTTCCTGGTTGGATTCCGCTGTCTGCACCTTCAGACGGATTTCGCGCCCGAGTTCCTCCGCCTCGGTTTCCAATGCGTCTCGGTTTGCAATCTGAAGCAGGATCTCATTGACCCGGATCGCCCTATCCTTTGCTTCAATCGCTTCGTATTTGTCCAGTATCTGCTGTAACGCGTCAAGCTGCTTTCTCGAGCGCGCCAGTATGTCCTCCAGTTCGCTTAAAGTCTCGATATTTTCCCGCAGTGCGGCGACATCTACCTTTTCTTCGGACAATACAAATTTATTGATAAAATCCTTCACATTGTCCATCGGTTTGAACGCGAGAGACTTGGGGATAATGTCAAAAAATTTATCGTCCAAATTTCCAAGGCGGCGTTTAAAACGGTCCCGCGCCGCATTTTTCTGGTCGATAAATTTTATCTTCTTTCCATTGACGCGGAATTCCTCGGCTAACGCCGGGCGGTCTCCCGCCATAAAGGACAGCGCTTCCAGTCTGCACTCTTCCACATACCATCTTGCCGTGACCGGACTCTCTTCATCTGGTGATAACATATGCACGCCGATGACAAAATAACGGTCGCCCTTTTCCTCGTAAAATTCCAGCGCAACATTTGCCGGCACTGCATGTTTCCTGAGATATGCTTCTCCCACATTTCCAATTTTACACCGCACATAACCTTTTAAGGTCCGGTTTCCCTTTTCATTTGCCGCGACATTAAATTTCCTTGTATTGGTTGTAAGCACCAACTGGATCGCATCCAGAATCGTTGATTTTCCTGCCGTGTTCTCGCCACTGATCAAGGTCGAGCCATGAAAAGAGATTCTTTCATTTTCAAAATAGTGCCAGTTAATCAACTGCACTCTGGTCAGGATCTTCTTCTGATTTTCCATCTTCTTTTCCTCCGGCGTATTCGTTCAGCTTACGTTCCGTCATTTCAAAGTATTCATTGATATTTTCCACCGGCACTGCCATGATAATCGACGGGTAAATGACAAGCCTTGCGTCCGGCTGGTTTACATCACTGTCCAGATTCTGTATCAGATTGTACCTGCGGAACAGACTCACCATGCTCCGCTCCGACCCCTTATCCAACATGGGGCGGGTCTTTACCTTTAGCATCGCATACTTTTCCCTGACTTCCTCCATGAGCACCGTCACTTCTTCCGAAAACGTGGCAAGCTCTTTGCGCTTTTCGATATAGAGAAGCCGCAGGATCAATAAAAAGATACTCTCATATTTTCCGAGCGAAAGCCTTCCAGTTCCAAACTGGTTTACAATTCCGATGACGCCCTGATCTTCATTTATTTTCAAATCGTAACCGAGCAGATCAAAATACGGCAAGAACAATTCCCGGTTCTGACGGACAAAAATATATTCTTTTCTGGTATCCTCTCTCTTTTTCAGTAAAAAACACTGATTCAACAGTTTGTTTGCCGCAACACGGAATTTTTCTTTCTGTGCCACTGATTCTTCCAGTATTTCAAGCATCCCCTTACCCTTCCCTTTTCCACGTTACTATTCCCTCTGTTCCAGTAACCTTTCATCGCTAATCTTTTTTCAAGATATCAAAATACGGCAGTGAAAATCCCCCGATCTGCACCCGCTCTTTTGACCTTTCGATCGTATAGTTATTGGAACGATTTCCTGCATAGATGCTGATATAAATAATCTGGATCAGATCTCTGCGTTCCGTTACCGGCACTTCCGTAACCGGTATCTGCCTGCGTTCCCCCAGCAGCCCGGTCACATACTCATTGATATTTTTTCGGGAAAAGCGGCTTCTGTTCTTCATCCGGAGCGCCTCCTTATAAAGTCGGCGTTCTTCCTCACTCATCCGCGCTTCCCCGGATATCTTCTCTACAACACCCAGTTTTTTTGTCACCGGAATAGTCTGCAGGGACTCCGGTGATATGTAATTTTGTGGGAATAGGGCGTACAGATTTTGCAACTGCTGCAGCGGCTCTTTTTCCCTGCCGCAATTTAATTCCTCCACGAACTGGTTCAAAAGCTTTGACAGCTTTCCCTCCAAATTGTTTCCGGTTGCGAGCAGAAACTTTGCACGCATCACCGCATTTCGCATATATCTGGCATGCTTTTTGTCTATTTCCTCAATGATGTCATCCAATCGGTAAAAAGAAGATTTTACATCCAAAAGCAGCGAGACCAGGTTATCATATGCCTCATCTGCATCCGTCACCTCTTCCACTTCCATGTATCCTGCAACTGCCCGTTCCATGATATCCGGCGATTCCAGCATATATTCGAGCCTCTCGATAATGGCACTGCGGAAATAGGAAATATTCTCGCTCGTTTTCATTCTCAGATACGCTTTCGAGCCGATATTGTGGTGATATGCAAAAAAATGCTCCAGAATTTCACCCGCATCCATGTCATTCGTCTGCTTCTCCATATGGCGCTTGATACTGGCATTTAATTTTTTCAGCTCCGACAACAAACGCTCGGTATTTTCCTCTACCCCTTTGATGATCAGCTCATATGGCTTACTGTATAACCCTTCGTTTTGCAGACTGGCATGGATCTGGGAGATAATCCCCTGATATTCTGCCTCTTCCTCCCGAATGACCCGGTTCATACTCTCAATGACCGGAATCGCATATTCATACAATACCACATTCAGCTGATGGTTCATTTCCTGCTCATATTCAATCCAGCCGTAGCTTCTAAGCACGGCAATCACCCCATTCGCCTTTTCCCTTGCATCCCTGACAAATGTATTCTCGTCATCGAACGTCATTTCCACATCGTCTGCCTCAAAATAATCGGTCAGTGTCTTCACCACAATTTCCCGGTTTACCCCATAAGAAATCTCCGGTTTAAAGGAGTTCAAAAGCAGCATGATGCAGTCCGCATATTCCCGTTTGTATTTACTTGTGAGTGGCTTGAAAAATTCCGTCGGGAGAATGTCAAACAAACGTTTCATGAACTGTACATCCATACCTTTCCATCAGTTGTAGTTAGAGTTATTTTATCATATCACTATGTGTAAATACAATGAATTGCGAAAATTTGCCCAAAAAAATATTGCAGAATTCCTACCGCTTGCCTAAGGCGGTAAATGATTCTATAAATCAGATACTTTCTATATTCATAACGTCAATAAAGGCACCGGAACCTCAAATCAAAGCATTCGATAACGGATTTATCTGCGATACGCTTTTAATGATGATTATTCTGTATGAATAATTCAATGTGGCTTGCGGGTGTTTATTAATGCCTGCTGCCACACCAACTATGAAAGGAGCTTTATCATGAGCAATCAACACAAACATCCAACTATAAGTTTTAGAATCAACGATGCTGAACGCAAACAAATCGAAGCCCGCATCCTTGCCAGCGGCATGATGAAGAAAGACTACTTTATCTGTTCCTGCATCTACAACCGCATCTGCGTTGTCGGCAAGAAAGAAACTATATATCCTCTTGTACAAACTGTTAATGCCCTATATCTGCAATTGCTTGACATGCAGAAGTCATTTATTGAATGCTGTGAACAACAAACTTTAAACAATCTTCCTACAAGCAATGAAATCAAGGAACTACAAACCGACTATAACAATATGCTTACAGCCATCATTGACCTGCTTGATGGTGCTAAATATCTGTTGGAAGGAGAACATCATGAAACAAAATAACCCTTGTTATCTGTTTGGCATGTATGCACCTGATACAGATTCCGTTATTGTTAATGCTATTAATGATACATATACCGGTACACCTCTTACTATAAGTTGTGAAAAATGTAATTCAGCCGTCTTGCTCGATACACCTGATGACAGTGCGTATCTATATCGACTGGCACAGGAAAGTCCTCTGATATATGCTGAATTAGCTTGCAAATCCAATGGATTGCAAGAATATGTAGACGCTACGAATGAATTCAACTAAGCCTGCATAACTTTACTAAATCTTAAGTTGCTCTCCGAATTTTCTTTCGAGTTTTTCTCAGAAATAACTCGAAAGAAACTCGGAGCATTAACATAAATTCATAATATACTATCTTGTGACATTAATCTCGCCAATGCTTTGTCCTCGACTAAACTCTTGACTATCCTTGACTAAAAAATATATGTATTTATTCCTTAGTCAAGAGATACCATTCTGAATTTATTGCAATGCCACACACATCAATAATCCCATTTTTCTTCATTTTTTGTAAAAGATTTGATAGTTTTCTGGATTTTTGCTGTTCAGTCAACACATCCGGCAAGACCTCTTTAAGTACTGCCAAAAGGTCTGATTTCTTGGCTGGTCCAAGTTTTAATGTAGACAATATAAACTGCATACACACTTCCTCATCTAATCCTTTTTGTCGGACATAATTTGCCTTATCTCCAACAACCTTTGCTCTGCTTCATCTTCAAAAAATTATATATAATTGACACGCAAAGCAATCTCTACCATTCATCTTCTCACATTACTCCTTATCCGTAATTTTCCAGTGTCCACTGAATCCCCGTCCAACATAACATACATTATCCATTTCTTTTATATGACGCTTAATTGTTCTTGTACTTACACCTAATGCAATTGCCATTTTCTCTGTACTGATTTTACTGTCTTTACGAATCAAGTCCAGAATCTGAGCATGCAGTTTGTCTTGGGTGACATCTTGGGTGACATCTTGAGTGACATCTTGAGTGACATCTTGAGTGACACCATAGTTCAGATTTGGCATCACAACAGTAAACTGATATCTGTCTGAACGAAATGTTGGTCTTTTACTCTCACTATAATTGATTTGGAACTCATATCCACTAATAATTTTTCCGAATCCACTACCTTTACGTTCCATATATCCAAGCCTGTTGAACACATCTGCAAGAACCGCATTTCTTCTGGTTGAAGGAACCATAAGCGGATCTCTGTCCTGAATCATGGACCCGTCCGGCATTCCTCCCGGAGAATAGATTTCCATTCTGTCATCATATATGTCAA
>ERZ772969.925-NODE-925-length-25334-cov-4.785395_pt1 | contig 25334 bp, 28 predicted proteins | sample MGYA00511676_ERZ772969 | MGnify/ENA primary metagenome ERZ772969 (study PRJEB29015, sample SAMEA2737651) | human gut metagenome | biome: human gut; feature: human-associated habitat; material: faeces | place: China | collected 2012 ... | reverse complement strand
TGCCCGCCTGCTCATCGACGCCGCTCGGCGCGAATTTTACCTGTGACACGACAGAATCAGGCGCAGCAGAAAAGAACCAGCGGATAAAAGAGAGGGCGTACACGCCAATGTCAAGCAGCGCGCCTCCGGCGAGCGAAGGATTAAAAAAGCGGTTGCTCATGTCATAATCCTTGTAGCTGCCGAAATTCATCTGGATCATTTTCAGCGCACCCAGCTTCTTCTCCTGTATCACATTCAAAATTTTCTTGTAGACAGGCATATGATAGATGGTCATTGCCTCTGCCAGGACCACATGATTCTCCTCCGTCAGCCTGATCGCCTCGGCGAGCTCTGCGTCATTGAGTGTGATGGATTTTTCGCAGAGCACATGCTTTCCATGTGTTAAGGCTTCGCGCAGATAGGAGATATGTGTATTATGCGGCGTGGAAATATAAATAATATCTATATTTTCATCGGTAAACAGGTCTTCGATCTGTTCGTACACATGCGGAATGTCATATTTTTTTGCAAAATCAACCGCATGCTGATAGGTTCTGTTTGCAACTGCGTAAAGAGTTCGTCCGTCCTTTGCAAGCGCCTGCGCCAGCTCGTTTGCAATGACGCCGCAGCCTAAGGTTGCCCAACGATAAGTTTTCATGTTTGCCTCCGTTCTCTGATCGATAGATTTATTTATGTATTATTTTAGTAACTTCTCTTTTTCTTGTCAATAACAAAGAATGTCCCCGGTTCCTATGTCATAAAAAACCGCAGCGCCTGATGATAGAAGCGCTGCGGTCTCGGGATAAAATTTAGGAAAGAATGAAGTGGCTTGCACTCCTTATCAGTATTTCTTAATTTCAGAAATTCATACAGATTATTTTCCGCAGGTATGAGCTTATTTCTGGTTGAAGTGTACGGCAAAGCCGGCGATCTCCTCCTTGAGGTAGGCAACCGAAAGGACGCCCTGCGCGTTATATTTAAAGGACGTCTCATCAAAGGAGAAGCCACGCTTTTGCAAATGGTACATGGCGCGGGCAAGGTAATTTGTCTGAATGCAGATATGCCCGTTTGCGCCGCGTCCCGGAGCTTTCATCATCTCGATCAGAGAGCCGACGAAGATCGAGCTGTTGCCCGGCTTTACCTCCTCGCCAAGCAAAGCCGCAAATTTTGCGGAGTCGGAAGCTGCCGCGTCTTCCGATTCATTATTGACGCCGACATGAAGGAGCTGAAAGCCAAGCATGGTGGCAACGGCTTCCTTTGTGAGAGCCGTGATGCCTGCCCAGTCTTTTGCATTGATCATATCCTTGCTGACCATCCAGGAGCCGCCGCAGGCAATGATGCGGTTAAAATCAAGGTAGCTTGTCAGATTCTTTGCGTTAATGCCTCCGGTCGGCATAAATTTCATATTGGTGTAGGGTGCAGCCATAGACTTGATCATATTAAGTCCACCTGCCGCCTCTGCCGGGAAAAATTTCACGACGTCAAGTCCCAATTCGATTGCCGCCTCCACATCGCTCGGGTTGGAGGTTCCCGGTGTGATCGGAATATTCCTATCCATACAGTAGGCTACGACCTTTGGATTTAAGCCGGGGCTTACGATAAATTTGGCGCCGGCATTTACCGCACGGTCGACCTGCTCGGTGGTTAAAACCGTTCCTGCGCCAACGAGCATCTCAGGAAACCGGTCAGACATTATACGGATGGATTCCTCGGCGGCAGTGGTGCGGAAGGTAACCTCGGCACATGGGAGTCCGCCGTCACACAACGCTTTTGCCAAAGGCTCTGCATCCTCGGCGCGATCGAGTGCAATGACCGGAACGATTCCGATCTTGGAAATTTCTTCTAATACCTTGTTCATCATAGTTCTCCTTTATGATCTTAATTTGCGTCAGCGGCATCGGTGAGACGCCGCTGCGATGTAATGAGAAAAAGTTCCATAATGCAAAACTTTGTTTCATAAAAATAAACGTGATTTTATTATAGCATTTGCAGGGGGCTTGTCAACCGGTTTCTGCGAATTTTCTTGCAGAAAAGGGTGGGATGTGATAGACTTGCCATGACTTGATGTCAGGTGCGCATAGGCTGGGCGCAGCCCTGCTGTATGCGTGAAAAGGGAAACAGGTGCAAGTCCTGTACGATCTCGTCGCTGTAATAAGAGAGCATCCTATAAGAACCACTGTTAGCATGTGCCGTCGCACAGAATTTATGCAGAGACGGCAGGAAATGGGAAGGGGTAGGACGCGTGGACCTTAGAGTCAGAAGACCTGCCTGTCATCGGTACTAAACAACCACGAGGAATTGGTTATGGTACATAAACGCTTGTATTGCCATGCCCTTTTGCACCCTCGCAAAAGGGCAGTTTTGTTTCGGTATCTGGGAAGAAGCTTTCGGAAGGAGCAGAAATTTTCTCGTGAAAAAAGAAAAAGGAGGTAGAGGGACATGTCAGAACAGACGAAAGGAAGCAACAAAAAGAAGATCATACTTGCGGTGGGAGCGCTGCTCCTTGTCGTGGCGGTTTTTGCCGGCATCTATTTTGCGATGTCGCCAAAGGCGCAGGAGGGTGCAAAGAATATTACCATTGAGGTCATTGACGATGCACAGAAATCGACCATGTATGAGGTGAACACGGATGCAGAATATCTTGGAGATGCGATCCGGGAGACAGAGGAGCTTGTCGTAGACGGAACGGAGAGTGAATACGGCATGATGGTCGATACGGTAAACGGCGTTGTGGCAGATTATAATGAAAACGGCGCTTATTGGGCATTTTATGTAGATGGAGAATACTGTATGTATGGTATGGACGAGCAGCCGATCGCAGACGGTGAGGCATACCAGATTATTTACACGACCGAGTAATGCGGATGAGCAGGGGCATTACGACAAAAGATATTGCACTCATCGGCGTGATGGTAGCAACACTGGAGGCGGTGAAGCTGGCGCTCACTTTTTTGCCGGGGGTGGAGCTTGTCACATTGCTGATCGTGATCTATACGCTTGTATTTGGCTGGCGGGTTTTTTACGCGATTGCGGCATTTGTCCTGATCGAGGGATGTCTGTATGGCTTCGGTATCTGGTGGATCATGTATCTTTATATATGGCCGCTTCTCGCCCTGCTGGCGCATTTGTTTCAAAAGCGGGAGGAAGGCTGGTTTTGGGCAGTCCTTACCGGAGCCTACGGGCTTTTTTTCGGAGCGCTGTGCGCGCTGCCTTATCTGGTGATCGACGGCTGGCACGCCGCGCTGGTGTGGTGGGTGGCTGGAATCCCGCATGACATCACGCATGGGATTTCCAATGCAGTGCTCTGTCTTGTTTTGTTTCGTCCGGTTTACGGAGCATTAAAGAGATTTCGTCAGCAATCACAGAGTTGACTTTTTTCTGCAGTATGTGCTATGATACCATAAGGTTCCGTAATATGAAACATAAGGCTGGATTACGGAATTTAGGAACGAGAGATGGAGAAAACAGATGGCAGAAGAAAAAGAAATGAAAAATCCCGTGCAGTCTGCGGCGCGTATTTTTCAGGTGATGGAAATGCTTGCCGATCGGGGCGAGATGGGGCTGATGGAGCTTAGTACGGCGCTTGGGCTTCATAAGAGCACAGTACACAGACTGTTAATGTCTTTGATTTATATGGGATATGCGAGGCAGGATGAGTCCTCACAGAAATACATGCTTTCCTATAAGCTTGTGAATATGGCGAGCCGTATTTTGGACCGCATGGATATTTTGCAGATTGCCAAGCCGTATCTGGAGCAGCTTTCCGATCTGAGCAAGGAGACGGTGCATCTGGTGCGCCGGGAGGGGAATAATATCCTCTATATTTATAAGATCGAGGCAAAGATCGGTACGATACGGATGGTTTCGCATGTCGGCATGGTGCATCCGATGTATTGTTCGGGCGTTGGCAAGGCGATTATGGCGGCGCTTTCCGAGAGTGAGGTTCAAAAAATCTGGAATGAGAGTGTGATCGAGAAGCGGACGGATCAGACGATCACCGATTATAAAAAGCTGCAGGAGACGTTAGAGGAAGTAAGGAAAAACGGTTATGCACTGGATGATGAGGAGAACGAGGAGGGCGTGCGCTGTATTGCCGCCAGTCTGCGCGGCTGTCAGAAGGAGGTGCTGTATGCATTCAGTATTTCAGGACCGGCAAGCAGGATGACGAAAGCGCGTATCGAGGAGCTTGCGGTAGACGTATGCAGAGTGCAGCGGGAGCTTTCCAGGGCGCTTGGATATGTGCCGGCATCCGGTTTCTGAAAATTTGGAAAAAATTTTTAGAACAGAAAGAATAAGCAGAAAAAACATGGTCATACTATCCTTGAAAAGAATAGTAATTCCAAAAGGAAAAGGAGATCATGACTATGAGAAAGTGGAGAGCACTTGCTGCAGGACTGGTACTTACTTTATGCTTAAGCGCAGTAACTGCATGTGGAACAAACAAGGATAAGGACAAGGTAAACAACACAAACGGCACAAATACCGAGAATACGGTCAACAACAATAAACCGGGCAATACGACTGATCATGTGCCGGCAAATCCGGATAATCTGAACCAGAATAACGGAATGACCACGGAGAACGGTGCGGTAAATAATAACGGAACAACAACCGGTAACGGGGCAGTGGATCAAAACGGTACGACTACCAACAACGGAACGACCACAAATAACGGAGCAGTGGACAATAACACGAATCCGGTGGAGGATGTTGTTGACGGCGTCGGCGAGGCCGGAAAAGATATTATCAACGGCGTAGAGCAGGGCGTGAACGATATGACAAATAATAATGCCGGAAATGGGACTGACACCACGGGCGGCAAACGATAATAGAATAAAGAGAAGGGAATGCAGCCGCGGGAGGTGTGAAGACCTCTGCGGCTGTTTTTCTTTATGGGTTTTAGCCTGTTGAGGGCATTGTAATTTTTCGTGTTCCGAAAAATGGAAATGCCCGAAACAAAAAACCACCTGCTATGCGGGTGGAGTCAAATCGTTATACAAAAAATCACCTTTCCGTTACAATAGAGTTGTTCAGGCACTATTGCAAGAAAGGAAAGGTGATTTTATGGCGAATAAGAATAACGATTTAGCCCACACAAAATGGATGTGCAAGTACCACATCGTATTCACTCCCAAGTATAGACGAAAAGTGATATACAATCAATTAAAAGCGGATATACGAGATATCCTAAAACAGTTGTGTTCTTATAAAGGAGTAGAGATACTGGAAGGACATTTAATGCCAGACCATATTCATATGTTGGTAAGTATCCCGCCCAAAATAAGTGTATCGAGCTTTATGGGATACTTAAAAGGGAAATCGGCACTTATGATATTCGACAGGCATGCAAATTTAAAGTATAAATTTGGAAACAGACATTTCTGGTCAGAGGGATATTATGTAAGTACGGTAGGTCTAAATGAAGCGACAATAAAGAAATATATTCAGGATCAGGAGAAATACGATATCATGCAGGATAAATTAAGTGTAAAAGAATATGAAGACCCTTTTAAGGGTTAGGTCGAAGTAGTACAAACGCCCCTTCAGGGGTATAAGCAACGCGTCAAGTGCAATAGTGACTTGAACGGAGAGAAAGTCAGGGCGCCTTGAGACGCTGTCCGGTGTCAAGGGGTTATACCCAGCGAGCCGAGCCACCCGTTTTACGGGTGGCGGCGACTTAGAATTATAAATTTCGGTTGAAAGATGAATTTGCTAATGGTTGCATATTCTGTTATGATTCAGTTTTGTATATTTATTTGCGCCCTTGTCAGTCTTTGTCATAACATTTTCTGATAAACGGAAATAGCCGTCACTACTGCAATAGTGACGGCGAAACTGTAAAGTTTAGTCAATAACTTTGAGGGTAGCCGCTTTTTGGGTTTCCCTTTTTCTATGATCTATAGCATATGGGATAAATAGTTTCAAGTAAAAGATTGGTCAAAAATATTTTTACAGGAGATGAATCTTAAAGAAATTAATGTTAAGAAAAATACTTGTGATAACTGCTATTAATATCCCAAAAAGTGTATTTATATTTTATTCCTGAAATGCAGGACGATCACGCAAGGGTAAAATTGGACATTATCCTAATGAAATGGAAGAGTGCAAGAATAATATTATTTGACGTACGCTTTGACGTACGTTATAATAAGGATAAAGGGGGGATGATATTATGACAGCGATCAGTGTCACAAAGGCGAGAGAGAATATTTACCAGATACTTACAGAAGTGAATACAAGCAGTCAGCCAATTACCATTACAAATAACAGAGGGAAAAACGGTGTTCTTATATCGGAGGATGATTGGAATGCGATTCAGGAGACATTGTATTTGAATGCAATTCCGGGAGTGGCAGAATCTATTATAGCAGGAGGAAATACTGCTCTCGAAGATTGTGTGTCAGAAGCTGAGGTGGAGTGGTAGATGTATCAAATCGTTTATACGAAGCAGGCTGCAAAGGATATTAAAAATCTTAAGTCGGCAGGATTAGAACGAAAAGCCAAGGAGCTTATAGAGATAATAAGAGAAGACCCTCTTAAGATACCGCCTCCCTATGAAGGCTTGGTTGGCAATTTAGAAGGCTTCTTTTCAAGGCGGGTTAATATACAGCATAGAATGGTTTATCAAGTGTATGCAGAGCCCGTAATAGTTAAGGACATTAAGTATGAAGGAACTGTAAAAATAGTTCGGATGTGGACACATTATGATGGAGTAAGATGACCGATAAGGACTATGTGTAAAGGAATATCTGAGTATAGGAAAAGACTATCAGCGGCTGCCGGTAGTCTTTTTGATATTGGTAATAGAATAAAGAATTGCCGGATTAGGCGAATCGTGTTATATTATGGCTACGGAAAGTCATAGAGCCAAAGGCGGCAGCCCCTCTTGTTTTTGCGGAGGGTATAACAGCCCTCCAGACGGAAGAAAGGAGGGCGATAACAATGATTACATATCAGGATTTATTTATGTTCTGTACGTTCGTTGTTGCCCTTATCAGTCTGCTTTATCAGATTTTTAAGGACAGAAAATAGCCGCCATTACTCACAATAATGACGGCTGACCCTTTTCAGAGGGTATAAAGCTGTATTGTTGAGGGGTAGCCGCTTCTATGGCTTTCCCTTGTTCTGTTTTAAATATAGCACATTCGGCAGTGGGACGCAAGCAAAAAAATCCGTTACAGGAAAACGTATACAGTCCTTAGAGTTTTTTGTAACGGTATTTTATTTAATTTTCCTTATCTGGTACATATTCCATTAAGTCGCCGTGGTGGCAATCCAAAGTTTTACATAATGGGGCTATGGCTTTGCTATCAAGTCTGCCAGTGCTATTTTTTAGAGCGGTAAGCGTACCTTGCCCAATAAGTTTTTCTTTCTGTATTTTATATGTTGTCAAGTCTTTTTCATTTAAATAAGTCAAAGAGCTTCTTATAACTGATTGGCATTGAGAAGGCTTCTTATTTTATCTGAGGATAACATAGGATAAGTATGTGCGAACAAAAGTTCAAAAGTTCATCAAGAAAAAATATTTGATATGTTAGGCCTTGGAATGCTAGTAAAATAGGCACTCCGAGGCTTTTTTTATATGCTTTTTATGACAAAAAATAAAAAAGGCGATTCGATCACAATTTGATTGAAAGCTATACTATTTAGATGATAATATAGACACATGGGAAACCAGAGAGCCGGGCGGCTTACCCTCTTTTTCGGAGGGGCTAACCCTCCAGACGAAAGAAAGGAGGGCGTTGCCAATGTATGTTACATACTCTGACTTAATTCAGATTGGAATATTCATTTGCGCCCTTGTTGGATTGTGTTACACGATTTTCAAGGGAAAACGAAAATAGCCGCCACTATTCGCAGTAGTGACGGCTGTTTGTAAAAACAGTATGCTTATTACTTGAGGGTAGTCGCTTCTCTGGCTTTCCCTCTTTCTACGCATAATATAACATATCTTATGAGCTGATGCAAGGAAAAGTACAAACGATTCATAATTTATAACACTGCATGTTATGAAATGAAGTTAGACGAAGCAAAAACAAGCATCTGGCAAACGCTTTGCAGAACCTATTGTCAGGTACTTATATTTTTTCTTTCCTTAGATGTGGGAAGATTGTATTTTTTCGGGAGCTATCAACAAATTTTTGCAATTCAGAATATAAATCCATCATATCAGCAATATGAGAAAACTTTTTATGACGGTTTTGTGACAAATCTTGTGACACTGGCGGTCAATGTGATAACTGTAGATGTAATTAGACGGAAATCGTTTTTATCATGGAAATATTGGAAATAAAGCAGATGCCATGAGATACAAATACACGAACATATGTGTGACAAGAAAAAATACTTGACACCTCTTTTCTTTTATGATACTCTACCAAAGGTGATGATAAATGGAGGAGAAAATCGAACAGGCTTATCTCTATGATTTCTATGGTGAGCTGTTAAACGAGCGGCAGAGAAAGATTTATGAGGACTTTGTGTTCAACGATCTGTCACTCGGTGAGATTGCAGACGAGGAAGGAATCAGCAGGCAGGGCGTGCACGATATGATAAAGCGCTGCACGAAGGCGCTGGAGGAGTATGAGAGAAAGCTTCATCTGGTGGAGAAGTTCCTGTTTGCAAAGAAGCAGGTGGAGGAGATTCACCGACTGGCAGGAGATTTTCGGAAGAATCACAACGATGCAATTATAGAAGAAATCGAACAGATTTCCAATCAGATATTAGAGGAGTTATAGATGGCATTTGACAGCTTATCTGAAAAACTTCAAAATGTATTTAAGAATCTGCGGAGCAAGGGAAGACTGACAGAGGATGATGTGAAGGCGGCGCTTCGGGAAGTAAAGCTTGCACTTTTGGAAGCCGATGTCAATTTCAAGGTCGTAAAGCAGTTTGTCCGTGATGTGCAGGAGCGCGCCATCGGTCAGGATGTGATGAACGGCTTAAATCCCGGACAGATGGTCATCAAGATCGTAAATGAGGAGATGATCCGTCTGATGGGAGCAGAGACGACCGAGATCGCGCTGCAGCCCGGTAAGGCGCTGACCGTGATTATGATGACCGGTCTGCAGGGTGCGGGTAAGACAACGACCACTGCAAAGCTTGCGGGCAAGTTTAAGCAGAAGGGCAAGAAGGTACTTCTGGCAGCCTGTGACGTATATCGTCCGGCGGCGATCGAGCAGCTTCAGATCAACGGTGAGAAGCAGGGCGTTGAGGTTTTTTCGATGGGAGATAAGAATCATCCTGTTGATATTGCGAAAGCAGCTATTGAGCATGCACGCAAGAATGAATTTCATATGGTGATCATAGATACCGCGGGTCGTCTTCATGTAGACGAGGAGATGATGGCGGAGCTTGTGCAGATCAAGGAAAATGTTTCCGTACATCAGACGATTCTTGTTGTGGACGCCATGACCGGACAGGATGCCGTAAATGTGGCGCAGACGTTTGATGAGCGCATCGGGATTGACGGCGTTATCTTAACGAAGCTTGACGGTGATACAAGAGGCGGCGCGGCACTCTCGATTCGTGCAGTCACAGGCAAGCCGATTCTTTATGCCGGTATGGGAGAGAAGCTTTCCGATCTGGAACAGTTTTATCCTGACCGTATGGCGTCGCGTATTCTTGGTATGGGAGATGTACTCACGCTCATTGAGAAGGCGCAGGAGGATTTTGACGAGGAGAAGGCAAAGAAGCTTGAGCAGAAGATGCGCAAGAATGAATTTGACTTCGAGATGTATTTGGAATCTATGAGCCAGATGCGCAAGATGGGCGGAATCACAAGTATTCTTGGTATGATGCCCGGCATGGGCGGCGGTAAGATGCCGGATATTGACGAGGCGGCGGCAGAGAAGAATCTTGCCCGTACGGAGGCGATCATTTATTCGATGACGCTTAAGGAGCGGCAGAATCCGTCACTGTTAAATCCGAGCAGAAAGCGCAGGATCGCGCAGGGTGCAGGAGTTGACATTGCAGAGGTGAATCGTCTTGTCAAGCAATTTGAGCAGATGAAGAAGATGATGAAGCAGATGCCCGGTATGATGAAGCGGGGCAGACGCGGCGGTATGTTTAAGGGATTTCCTTTTTAGGGAGGAGCCCTGCGAATTGTTAGAAATTGCGTATGACGCATTCTAAAGAAGCCATAACAGGCGGATAAATAGCAGTAAGTAAATTCAAGGAGGTGAAAGCAATGGCAGTAAAGATCAGATTGAGAAGAATGGGACAGAAGAAGGCTCCTTTCTATAGAATCGTAGTTGCAGATTCCAGATCCCCGAGAGACGGAAAGTGCATCGAGGAGATTGGAACTTATGATCCGACAAAGAATCCGACTGAGTATCATGTAAATGAGGAGTTGGCAAAGAAGTGGTTAGCAAACGGAGCTCAGCCGACAGATACTGTAGCCCGCATTTTTAAGAATGCTGGTATCGAGAAATAGGATGAGTGAGGTGGATCTAATGAAAGAATTAGTGGAAGTAATTGCCAAATCACTGGTCGATAGCCCGGACGAGGTTTTTGTCACAGAGACAGAGAATGAGAAAGCCATAGTCTTGGAGCTGCGCGTAGCGCAGTCGGATATGGGAAAGGTTATCGGCAAGCAGGGACGCATTGCAAAAGCGATCCGTTCCGTTGTGAAGGCTGCTGCCTCAAAAGTAGAGAAGAAGGTTATTGTAGAAATTGTACAGTAAATGACAGGCTATCTTTTAAGATAGCCTTTTTCTCACTTTATAAGAAATTTCTTATGGGAGGATGCATGGAAGATTTATTGCAGGTAGGCGTTATCACATCGACGCACGGCGTGCGCGGCGAGGTCAAGGTATTTCCGACAACGGATGATCCGGCACGTTTTAAGAAGCTGAAAAATGTTATTTTAGATACAGGCAAAGAGAAGTTAGAGCTTGAAATTACCGGCGTGAAGTTTTTTAAAAATATGGTGATCTTAAAGTTTCAGGAATTTGATAATATCAATGATGTGGAGAAATACAGACAGAAGGGCTTGTTTGTCACAAGGGAACACGCCGTAAAGCTGAATAAGGACGAATATTTTATCGCTGATCTGATCGGACTTATCGTGTATACGGAGGATGGAGAGGAGCTTGGCACGCTCACAGACGTCCTGCAGACAGGGGCAAACGATGTTTATACGATTCGGATGAAGGACGGGGAGGACGTGTTGATTCCGGCAATTAAGGATTGTATCCGCTCCGTCGATCTTGAGGGACAAAGGATGACAGTGCATCTGCTGCCGGGACTGATTGATATTAACAGGAAATAGCGAAAGACAAGGCTGCTTTGGTTTCAGTTTGGAAGGAAGATGATTATGAGATTTCATATCTTGACCCTGTTTCCTGAGATGGTGCGGCAGGGATTGGCTGAGAGCATCATCGGGAGGGCGGCGCAAAAGGGCGTGCTCTCGATCGATGCGGTCAATATCAGAGATTATACCATAGATAAGCATAAGAAAACAGACGATTATCCTTATGGGGGAGGCGCAGGAATGCTGATGCAGGCGCAGCCCGTCTACGATGCGTGGAAGGCGGTGGCACAGGAGCGCAGACCACGGACGATATATCTGACGCCGCAGGGAGGGACCTTTACGCAAGAGCTCGCAAGAGAGCTTGCGAGGGAGGAGGAGCTTGTACTGCTCTGCGGTCATTATGAGGGTATTGATGAACGCGTTTTAGAGGAAATTGTGACAGATTATGTCTCCATTGGAGATTATGTGCTGACCGGCGGGGAGCTTCCGGCAATGGTGCTTGTAGATGCCGTTGCGCGGATGGTTCCCGGCGTGCTGAGCAATGGCATTTCCGGAGAGACGGAGTCCTTTGAGGGAGATCTGCTGGAGTATCCGCAGTACAGCCGTCCGGAGGTGTGGCATGGAAAGCGTGTTCCTTCCGTGCTGCTTTCGGGCAATCAAAAGGAGATTGCGTCATGGCGAATGGAGGAGGCAAAAAGACGGACAAGAGAGCGCAGACCCGACCTGTACCGGCGCTATGAGGCACTTGAAACCTGTATTCCTTATTTGCAGAAGAATAAGCTGCTTCATATCGACATGATAGAGCTGATTCGCAGGGGACAGGCACGGCTGATTTATCAGAGCGGAGCAAATATCTGTCTCTGCGATCGGGTAAGCGGGGGCTATCTCCATACGGCAGAAAACGGGCAGGAGGGCAGCAAGGCGCTTTTGGCGCTGCGGCAGGATGCAAAGGAGCGGGGAGAGACGGATCTGCTGCTGACGCTTCATCAGCAGACTTTTTGCGAGGAGGCAAAGAGGCTGCTTGGGGTAGAGGAGCAGGCGTCCTACTATCAGGTGGTTTACACAAGAAAGGAAAAGCTGCCAATTACGGGGTTATATTCCTTAAACGGAAAGAAACAGGGAGTTTCGGACAGCGCCCACGCGGCGGTCGGTTTCATCCGGGCGCTCACGGTGGAGGAACTGCCGATTGTCGCAGCAGTTTATCGCACGGTAGACGATGAGGATTATCTGAGGGAACGGATCGAGCGGGGCTGGATGTTCGGGGCGTATATCGACGGCGCGCTTGGGGGCTTTGCCGGAATGCATGCGGAGGGAGGGCTTGGTCTCCTTGAGGTGCTGCCGAAGTATCGAAGGCGACAGATTGGCAGGGCACTCGAGACGTATCTGATCAATTTGACGTTGGAGCGCGGCATGACGCCGTACGCGCAGGTGGCAGAGGAAAATGAGGCGTCCATCCGGCTGCAGAAATCGCTGGGGCTTAGTTTTTCCAAGCAGAAGGTTTACTGGATGGAGAAGCAACACCCGGAAAAGTTGTGAATTAGGCTTTACATTGGAAATACAGTGTGATATACTAAAACAGTTGTGAATAAACAGATGGTCCTCTGTTACGAAATGACGTATTAAGAACATCCAAATCATAGGAGGTCACAAGATGAATGCAAATGAAATTATTAAGAGCATTGAGGCTGAGCAGTTAAAGGCTGAGGTACCGCAGTTCCGTGTCGGTGATACGGTAAAGGTTTACGGTAAGATCAAAGAGGGTAACCGTGAGAGAATCCAGGTATTCGAGGGAACTGTTCTTAAGAGACAGGGCGGAAGCAACCGTGAGACATTTACTGTCAGAAAGATTTCTAACGGTGTAGGTGTTGAGAAGACATGGCCGTTACATTCTCCAAACGTTGAGAAGGTAGAGGTAGTTCGCCAGGGTAAGGTTCGCCGCGCGAAGCTGTTCTACTTAAGAGATCGTGTCGGTAAGAAGGCAAAGGTAAAAGAGCTGGTAAAATAATGAGAAAAGAGAAAGAAATCATGGGCATTGTAATCATGTCTGTGGTTTCTTTTTTCACTTTATTTAGGAAACGAGGTTTCCTGCAGAAAACGGTAAATTCCGGCAGGATAAAATAATTGCGCGGCAGTTTGGTTTGTGTTAAAGTAGAACAGGAATAAAAAGGATCGTATGCATGTGAAAAGACAGAGGAAATAAAGATGCGCAGGTCAAGACGAGGACTGAATTTTACAAAGAAAAAGAAAAAAATAAACAGGACGGCTGTCAAGGAGGTGAGCGCTTGGGCGGTTGAGATCACGCTTACCTTGGTTTTGGCGTTTACGTTTGTCTATTTTATTGGGCTGCAGACAGCGGTCGTTGGTCAGTCAATGGCAGAGACGTTAAATGGAGGAGACCAGATTTTGGTCAACCGGTTTATTTATAAGATTACAAATCCAAAGCCGAATGATATTATTGTCTTTCAGCCGAACGGCAATCAAAAGTCGCATTATTATGTAAAGCGTGTCGTCGCGGTGCCGGGAGACACCGTGCAGATCAAGGACGGAGCGCTCTATGTCAACGGGGAGCTGTTCGAGGAGGAGATCGAAGCGCCGAAAATGGAGGAGGCAGGACTTGCGGCGGAGGAGATCACGCTGGCGCAGGATGAATTTTTTGTGCTCGGTGACAACCGCAATAACAGTGAGGACAGTCGTTACGCCAATATTGGAAATATCAGGAAAAGCTATATTATCGGAAAAGCATGGTTTTGTATAGCGCCGTGGGAGGCTTTTGGGTTCTTATAGAAATGGAGGAAGAAGATGCAGTTTCAATGGTATCCCGGACATATGACAAAGGCAAAGCGCCAGATGCAGGAGGACATCAAGCTGATCGACCTTGTGATCGAGCTGGTCGATGCAAGGATTCCGCTTGGCAGCAGAAATCCGGATATTGATGAGTTGGGAAAGAATAAGGCGAGACTGATCTTAATGAATAAGGCAGATCTTGCCGATGATGCAGTCAGCAAGGAGTGGGCGGCTTTTTTTAAGGAGAAGGGATGCCATGTTGTAATGCTGGATGCAAGGAGCAAGGCGGCGATGAAGCAGGTGACTGCTGTTGTGCTGGAGGCGTGTAAGGAAAAGATTGAGCGCGACAGGAAGCGCGGCATTAAAAATCGTCCTGTGCGCGCGATGGTCGTTGGCATTCCGAACGTCGGTAAGTCGACGTTTATCAATTCGTATGCAGGACGGGCATGTGCGAAAACAGGAAATAAGCCGGGGGTGACAAAGGGAAAGCAGTGGATCCGGCTCAATAAAAATGTGGAGCTGCTTGACACGCCTGGGATCCTCTGGCCGAAGTTTGAGGATCAGACGGTGGGACTTCATCTGGCGTTGATCGGCGCGATCAAGGATGAGATTTTAAATATTGACGAGCTCTCCCTTGCATTGATCGGGGAGCTGACGCGCTACTATCCGGGAGTGCTGGCGTCGCGTTATGGAACAGCGGAGCAGCCGCTTGACGAGGAAGCTGAACCTGTTGATATTTTAAGGCAGATTGCCGGAAACAGGAAGTGCATTTCCAGAGGAAATGAGCTTGATTACAGTAAGGCGGCAGCGCTTTTGCTGGAGGAATTCAGAAGCGGCAGGCTTGGGAAGATTACGATAGAGAGACCTTAGGGGAGCAGGCAGGATGCAGGAGAAAAAAATCGGGATCATCAAAGAGGAACTAAAGGCAGCAGAGGAAGCAATGCTGCCTTCCTTTATTCAGATGTATGGGACAGATGAGAGAGCCGGTGTAAAAAAGCTGGTCGCGCAGGCAAAGAGCCGTATGGAAAAGCTTGCGGCAGAGCGCGAGCGGATCAAGACGCTGCGCAAATATGAAAAAGAATATGAGGCGTACGGAACGATCTGCGGGATTGACGAGGTAGGGCGCGGACCGCTGGCGGGTCCGGTCGTGGCAGGAGCAGTTATTTTGCCAAAGGATTGTGAGATCCTCTATATCAACGATTCCAAGAAGCTTTCTGCCGCAAAGAGAGAGGAGCTCTATGAGACGATCATGGAACGGGCGGCAGCAGTCGGCATTGGTGTGGTTTCGCCGGAGCGGATTGATGAGATCAATATTTTGCAGGCAACGTACGAGGCAATGCGTGAGGCTATAAGCAAATTGTGTATAGTACCCGATATATTATTAAACGATGCAGTGACGATTCCGGGCGTGGCGATCCGGCAGGTGCCGATCATCAAGGGAGACGCCAAAAGCATTTCGATCGGTGCGGCAAGCATCGTGGCAAAGGTCACAAGAGACCGGATGATGACGGAGTATGATGCAATTTTCCCGCAGTACGGCTTCGCCTCCAATAAGGGCTATGGCTCGGCGGAGCACATTGCGGCGCTAAAGGCGTACGGACCGTCATCAATTCACAGGAGCAGCTTTATCAGGAATTTTATTGAGTGACGGAGGAAGAAATGCGCATATCAGATATGCTAAGACAATACAATCAGAATGTGAGCAACGGTACGGAGGAGCTGCGCAGTGCGCAGGGAACGCAAAAGCTTGTATCAACGGTGGGAGAGCTTTCGGCGGGCAGCGTCTTTGAGGGAACGGTAAACGGAGTCAAGGGCGGAAAGGTGACGCTTGCGCTTGGCAACGGTCAGGTGATCACTGTACGCCTAGACGGCAAGGTGGATATAAAGCCGGGAACAGCAATGTTTTTTCAGGTGAAGGAGAATGACGGTCAGACGGTAGCGATCCGCCCCTATAGCGGTGCGGGGAGCGCGGGCAATCCGATCCTTCTCGACGCTTTGACCTCGGCGCAGGTTCCTGTGACGGACCGCGCGCTTTTGATGGCGGATGCGATGATGCAGGAGGGCATGTCGATCAACCGGGAAAATATCCTTGCGATGCTTAAGTATGTCAACGCAAACCCCAATGCCAATGTACAGACAATCGTGCAGATGGTAAAGCTGGGGCTTCCCGTGACAGAGATTATGGCGTCTCAATATGAAAACTATCTGTCGGGAAATCACGCGCTTGTCGGGGAGCTGGAGCTTGCCGTCAATCAGCTGTCGGAGGCGCTTGCCGACGGTGCGCTGTCGAAGGAGGAGGCGCTTGCCCTGTACACAAAGATCACCGATATTTTTTTCGGGGAAGGTGCGCACAGCGAAGGAAAATTACCAATGGAGGGTCTGGCGGGAGCACCGGCAGAAAATCCTTTGGCAAACGGTATGGGACAGCAGGGTGCCGTGCCTGAAAACGGCGCGATGCAAAACGGCGGCGCGGGGGTGGCCGGAACCGGAGGAGAGAATGCTGCGCTTAGCGCATTTCTCTCGGAGGAGCAGCTGGAGCTTTTGGGAAAGGCATTACAGAATATACCTGTGCTTGCGGGGGATGAGACCTTATTTCTGGCAGGGGCAGACGGCGAGATGTTTGTGGACACGATGCAGGCAGACGAGGCGCTGCTTGCACAGATGGCCGGTCAGACGGAGGGTGAGGCGAACGGTCTGGAGGCTGGGATGGCGATCCATAAGGAGCTGACGGCAGCAGAATTTTTGCAGGCATTAAAGACTGCGCTGCTGCGGGGAGACGGAGAGAGCTTTGCCGGGCTGCAAAAGCTGTTTGGCGGGAAAGAATTTCAGATGCTCCTGCGTGAGGCGGTAAAGGAGCAGTGGCTGCTAAGACCGGAGGAGCTAAAGGACGGAAAGCGGCTTACCGGGCTTTATGAGAAGCTGGAGAGACAGATCGGACAGCTGGAGGCAGCAATGCGCGCATCAGGGCTGACACAGAATTCCCTTTTGCACACGGCGGCAGAGATCCGCGGAAATATTGAATTCATGAATCAGATAAACCAGATTTACCATTATGTACAGCTGCCGTTAAAGATGTCGGGGCAGAGTGCGAACGGCGAGCTTTATGTCTATACGAATAAGAAGCAGCAGGACGGTCAGGAGGGGGAGTTTAGCGCTTTCCTTCATCTGGATATGGAGAATCTCGGTTCGACAGACGTGTCGGTGCGTATGCAGGAAAAAAAGGTGCGTACAAATTTTTATTTTGACAATGATGCGGCGTATCGTCTTGTGGAGATGCATCTTCCAGTGTTGGAAAAGCGGCTCAAAAATAAGGGGTATGAATGTACGCTCACGATTGCGAATGAGAAGCGTGAGATTAATTTTAAAGAAAATTTTGTGAAAAAGGGAAGCAGACAGACAGGTACCGTACACAGATATTCCTTTGATGTACGGGCATAGCGTGTGGGAGAGCAGAGATGGCAGATCGGACAGAAGAAAAAGAAAAACAGAAAACGGCGGTAGCCGTAGCCTATGAGCCGGGAGATGTGGCACCGAAAATTCTGGCAGCCGGAAAAGGCGAGGTCGCGGAACGCATTATCGAGACGGCAAAGGAAAATGACGTTCCGTTTTATCAGGACCATAAGCTGGCAGGCACATTGGCAAAGCTTGAGATCGGAAGTACGATACCGCCTGAATTATATGAGGTTGTGGCGGAGATCCTTGTATTTGTGGACGATATGGATCGCATGAAGGCAAAGCTTCAGGATTCGGGACTCCTCTAAGAGACAGGAGGTAAGGATTGAATCAACGGGCAGTTGGCACTGTATATGAAAAACGGGCGGGCGCATATTTAAAACAGCAGGGATATGAGCTGTTAGAATATAATTTTTGCTGCCGGAGCGGCGAAATCGATCTGGTCGCCAGAGATGGCGCGTATCTTGTTTTTGTGGAGGTAAAATACAGAAGGACGGCAGAGGGCGGCAATCCGCTTGAGGCGGTCGATGTAAGAAAGCAAAGGAAGATCAGCAGAGCGGCTGCCTATTACTGCATGACGCACGGGTATGGGGAGGATATGCCGTACCGTTTTGATGTGGTGGCGGTTTTGGGAGAGAAAATCTGCGTGGTTAAAAATGCATTTGAATGGACAATAAAATGAGCAGAAAAGAAATGATAAAAAGAAAAGAGGGAGCTGACGATGTGCTGCGCGAGGTATGGGAGCAGACGGCGGACGGTACAGAGCTGCTGCTTTTAAAATATCCGCTCCTTGAGGAGACGGGGATTGTCAGGCATTGCTTTACGACACGCCTTGGCGGGGTGAGTCGGGGGATGTTTTCCTCGTTGAATCTAAGCTTTTCCCGCGGAGACGATCGGGCGGCGGTAGAGGAAAACTTTAAGCGTCTTGCAAGCGCGCTTGGTGTCCGGTATGAGAGCTTTGTTTTTACCGACCAGACGCATACGGCGAATGTGCGGCAGGTGACGGCGGAGGATGCAGGAGCAGGTCTGATCCGGGAGCGGGATTATCAGGATGTGGACGGTCTGATCACCAATGAGCCGGGGCTTGTGCTCTCAACCTTTTATGCGGATTGTGTACCGCTGTATTTTGTAGACCCTGTGCGCCGTGCGATTGGCATGAGCCATTCCGGCTGGCGCGGAACGGTGGGGCGCATCGGACTTGCGACGATAAGAGCAATGCAGGAGGCATACGGAAGTGAGCCGGCAGACATCATCTGCGCGATCGGACCTTCTATCTGCCAGGACTGTTATGAGGTCAGCGCGAATGTAGCTGAGGCATTTGGACGGGAATTTGCGGGGCACGAGGATCGGCTGCTTGCAGAGAGCCCCAAGAATCAGGAAGCGCAGATGCCGCAGGAGCGGAAGTATCAGCTTGATCTTTGGAAGGCAAATGAAATCGTTCTCTTGGAGGCAGGGATCCGAAGGGAGCATCTGGCAGTGACAAATATCTGCACCTGCTGTAATCATAAGCTTTTATTTTCTCATCGGGCGAGCCACGGAAAGCGGGGGAATCTTGGGGCTTTTCTCTGCTTGGATTAACAGGAGCTATGGAGATACCTTACTGTGATCGGGCAGGCGTTTAGCCGTAAAAGGTGATCTCCACACAAAAGCGTCCGTCCTCCTCCCGCTGTTTCAGCGTGCCGTGGTGGAGCGCCATCATTTTTTCCACACTTCTTAGACCAATCCCATTGCTTACAATCCGGGACTGGTCTTTTACTTTATCGGAAGCTTCGTTCCCCATAAAGCAAAATCCTCCGTGGGATCGCACTGCGGAGGAAGGGAATTGTGTCGCTGAAGCGACCTGCTGCAGGCGGAGAGCTTCGCCTGCGAGACTCGTTTTTATGGTGTTGCAAAGCGTAAAGGAAATAGAATGTTCCCCCACATGGCAAGAGACAGTGACGGGCACGGACTTGTCCCCGTATTTTAAAATATTGGAAAAGAGATTGTTGAAAATGCGCTTGATCATCACCGTGTCGCCGTTGACTGTCCGCCCGGTCAGGCATGGAGACGCAGTCAGGCATGGAGGCTCTGCAGTCTTATAGCCTGCAAGGCGGATGAAGTCCATATTTTCCGCAATACATTCCTCAAAAAAGGAGAGCGGTATGGCGGCGGGGGAGATTTCCTCGTTTGCCTCATAGACAAGCGCGTATTCAAACATACGGTCGGTCAGCTCACGGATGTCGTCCGTCTTTTGCAGGCAGCGGGAGAGGTATTCTGCGGCGGCGTCAGACTCCGGCAGCTTTAACTGTAAGACCTCAAGGTAGCCCTTTAGGATGGTCAGCGGAGTGCGCAGGTCGTGGGAGAGCGCGGTGATCAGGTCCTGATTTGCCTGACGGCTTTCCTCCTCCCCCGTGATGTGGGAGTGAAGCGCCAGACGAAGCTCGTTAAGCTCTCGCGCCAGAATACCGATCTCATCCGCTCCGCACGGTGCGACGGGATGCGTCAGATCGCCGGAGGACATTAAGAGCATCTCATCCTTTAAGAGAAGAAGCTGTCCGGTACGTTTCCTGAGGTAGAGCAGCATCGGGGCAAGAAACACTGCCGTGGCAAGGAGTAGGCAGAAGAAAAGGTAAGGATAGGTGAAGCGCAGGTGGCGGAAGGAGAGAATCTGGACCGTATAAGTGCCGTTTTTAAATTCCATATCATACCAGTGGGTGTGTTCTTCCCCCATGCCTTCCTGTGAGAAAATATATTCCTCCGTCAGGGAGGAGACATAGTCCAGGACACTCCCGTTTATGACTTTGTGGAGAATTTTTGGGAAGGCGCTGGCGCGGTAGAGCCCGTCGTCTTTTCCGTAAACATAGACACCCGTGTAATCGTCGGACAACGCAAAAAAATCCTGCATCTGTCCGGCGCCGTTTTCTCCGGCGGAATAGGCAGGAACGGTGTGGTTTGGCGCTTCCTCGCGCAGTGCCGCAACGAGCGCCTCCTCATTCCACGCGAAGGGAGGAAGCGCGGAGAAAATGCTCCACGCTTCGCCGATATGGCGCAGGAGGAGGAAAAAGGTAAAGAGTCCGAGCAGCCCTGATACGAGCAGCAGAGAGATAAATTTTGTGCGCAGCTTTGCGGTTTTGATACGTTTAATCACAGCGGTATCCCTTTCCCCAGACAGTTTTGATGATATTTGGATGGGTGGCGTCCTCCTCGATCTTGCACCGCAGATTCCGGATGTGGACCATCACCGTATTGTTTGCCGTGTAGTGGAACGGCTCGTTCCAGACCGCCTCATAGAGCTGGGATGCCGGAAAAATCTGTCCGCGGTGCGACAGAAGCAGCAGGAGAATTTCGTATTCCGTATTGGTCAGCTCCACGGGGACGCCGTCCCTGCTGACAAGCTGTCTGCCGGGATCGATCGTCAGTTTTCCGCAGGAGAGAAGCGCTTCCTGCCGTGGTGCGGAAGGTTCCTCCTGTGGGGACTTGCCCTGATAGACCCGGTAGCGGCGGATGAGCGCCTTCGCGCGGGAGACCAGCTCGTTGTAGGAAAACGGCTTTGCCAGATAGTCGTCTCCGCCGCTGGAAAAGCCGAGTGTCTTATCGCTTTCCTTTGTCTTGGCGCTCAGAAAGAGAATTGGCGCGTTGGATCTCTCGCGGATTTTTAAACAAGTCTGGTAGCCGCTTAAGTGCGGCATCATAATATCTAAAATGATGAGGTCAAAGCTTTCGGCAGAAAGAGCCAAAAGCGCGGCGGCGCCGTCGCCCGCCTCTGTCACCTCATAGGCTTCATTTTCCAAAAGGATGCGTAAAATCTCGCGGATTTCCTGATTGTCGTCCACAACCAGGATTTTTGTCTGTTCCATGGTATCCTCCATTTACTCTGTTTCCTACATTATACATAAATTTTCAGATAAGACGAGCGATTTTTGCACTCTTAAGGATTCTTAAGATTTCTTTGGAAAAACAAAGAAAAGCTTTAGCCGATGATTAAGAAGTTTTTGTTAATATAAGGCGAACAAATGATACGGAGGAGTTTATGAAACGAACATTACTTCTGACGGGGCTTGTGATTGCCCTTTTATTTCTCACCCTGCCAAAGGGAATGGTTTATGGGTCAAATGTGGATTGGCTGTCGCAGCATGCGGCGCTTGCGGAGACGATCCGTGATGCGTGCAGAGAGCAGGGGACGCTGCTGCCGCAGGTCCTGCCGCTTGGCGGTGGCGTCAACGGATTTCAGTTTTCTTACTACGGCTATCTGCGCCCGGACATTCTGATCGGCTGTTTGCTGCCGGGGGTCCCGATGTACCGGATCCTGATCGTATATATGTGCGTTGGCTATCTTGCGTCGGTGCTGCTGTTTGATTTCTTCTTGCGCAGAGAACTGAAAAATGACGCGTCGGCGCTCTTGGGCAGCGTTTTATTTTTGTGTGCCGCCTGCTTTTTTCACACGCACAGACAAGTCATGTTTATCAACTATATGCCGTTTTTTCTGTCCTCTCTGCTGATGTTGCAGAGAGGACGTGCACCGCTGACGTTGCAGGGCGGACGTGCTCTGCTGGCGGAGCAGCACAGACGTGTAGGGCTTGCGGCAGTTTTTCTCGCGCTTGCCTACTGCAACAGCTTTTATTATTCGATCGCGATGCTTGTGGCAATCGGGTGGTACTCCTACCGCAGAGAGGGGAAGAAGTTCTGGCGCAGCTATCTTGTGACGGCGGCAGGCTCCGTGGGACTTGCGGCGATATTGCTGGTCCCGTCGTTTCTCGTGATCCTGGAGCACAAGCGTGAGACGGCGGAGGCGTTCTCCGTGCCGCTGTTTCTGCCGAAGCTTGACTTTCTTTTATATAGTCCTTACGGAATGGGACTGACGCTTCTGGTGCTCTACCTGCTGCTCGCGGGACTTAGGAAGAAGGAGTACCGGGTGGACAGTCTGTTTTATCTGCTGCTTGTCTCATGCGGACTTGGCGCGTGGCTGTTAAACGGAACGCTCTATGCGCGCGGGAAAATTTTGGCGCCGTTTGTGCCGCTGTTTCTGCTGCATGGGATGCGTGTGTTCCTTTCCATGTGGCGCGGGGAGATGAAATGGCAGATTTATCCGTTTCTCCCGATGGCAGTCTGCCTTCTGCTTCACATCGGCTCCGGTGATCTTCTTGGAATGAGTATTGATTTTTTGTTGCTGGCGGTCTTTGTGGCTGTTATGCGAGCCACTCTTATGTCAAGAAAAGCTTCCCTGCTCGCCTGCCTGTTGCTTTTGCCCGCGCCTCTTGTCAGCTTTGCGGCGGCATCTTTTCGCGAGGACTATGTCAGCGGGGAGAAGCTGGCGCAGATCGAGGAGGCGGAGCGGGGGAGTATTGCAAAAACGCTTGGCGCGCTTGTGCGGGAGCAGCCGCTGTACCGATTTGACAGTCTTTATGAGCCGCTTGCCCGTGCAAACCGTCTTGGGGAAGCCTGCTTTGGGATAGGGAAAAGCGCGATGTATTCGTCTGTGACAAATCAGGCGTATTCTGATTTTTATTATGATCTGATGCAGACTCCGGTGCAGAGCAATAACCGGCTTGCCGTACTGCCGGAGGAAAATCCGTTTCTGCTCTCGTTTCTGGGCGTCCGCTATCTGGAGACGACGCGGGAAAAGCTGCCGGAGGGGTATGAGGTGATCGCCGCAGAGGGAGCGCGCCTTTTGGCGGAAAATCCGTCGGTGCTTCCGGTTGCCTACGCGGTTGCGGAAGGGGAGACACTCACCGAAAAAACGTTTTATGGGCTTGATGAGCGCGGGCGGCTTGCGGCTTTGATGGAGAAAACCATTATTGAGGAGAAAGGCTGGGAGAAAGCGGGAAACGGGACGGCGTCAGACTGGCGGAGCGGGGCGCAGGATGCGGTGTGCAAGCAACCGGAGTCTGACGGGCAGGACCTGATGCAGACTGCGGCGTCTGAAATTGTGCCAAAGTTTTCCGGCTATGAGAAAGACGATGCGCTTTCGCTTTACAAAAATGAGGACGGAAGCCTTGCCGTCAAGGCGACGGAGCAGGTAGTTTTGACGCTCTTTTTAGAGGAGGAGATCACAGATGAGATCCTCGGCATACAATTTGACGTGGAGAGCGACGGGAAGCATGCGGTCGTGATCACGATCAATGGAAGGAAAAATAAGCTTTCCGCAGACGGCGCGCCTTATCCCAATGAGAATCACTGCTTTCATTATCAGCTTTCCGGGGATGAGAACGGCAGTTTAAAAAAGATCGAGCTTTTATTTTCCGAGGGTGAGTACACTCTTTCGGATATAAAGTGCACAGCGTATCAAAAGTCTCTTTTGACGGAAAAGCGTTATATTCCGGCAGTTGGGGAGGAGCTGAAGGGAAATGAACTGTTATCCTGCAGGGTGCAGACAGAGGCGGACGGATATTTCGTGACCTCTATCCCGCGCCAGCGTGGAATGAAGCTGTACATAGACGGGAAGGAGACGGAGCTTTTGACCGTGAACACGGCGTTTGTGGGGGCAAAGCTTTCTGCGGGTGCGCATCAGATCACGCTTTGCCTCATTCCGCCGGGGCTGTACGCGGGCTGTGCCATAAGCGTGCTCTCTGTCCTTGGACTGCTTGCGATAAAAAAGCTAATTTAACGCAAGCAGCAAGCGGCAGACGGCAAGCGCAGCTGCTCCGATGGCGCCGGTATAGGGCGAGTAGGGCTTGATGATGATCTGCTGTCTGGACGGCAGGGTAAACAGATTCGGCTGAAAATCCAGATAGCTTTTTAAGAGCGCCACGGTCTTTGGATTGTCAAACAGCTCTCCGTGAATAAAAATCCGGGCAGAGTCGATGATCATGTTGAGGTTTGTGCCGGCGATGCCGATGCTTTTGATCGCAGAGGAGAGGAGCTTGACGATCAAGTCGTCGCCCAGCTCGTAGGCAGTCAAAAGCGTCTGCAGTGTAATCTCATTCTCATTTTTCACAAGCTGGTGCAGGCAGGTATCGGCAATACTGCCGTAGAGCAGCCGTGCCTTGCGCAAAAGCCACGCCTCGCTGGCGTAGGTCTGGAGGCAGCCGCGCTTTCCGCACTCACACAATTCTCCGTCCGGCTGAATGATTATGTGTCCGATCTCCCCAATCTTTAAATTTTGCTTTCCGTAAAGGTCATCGTGATACATATGGGTGCAGTGGATGCCGCGCCCGATGTGAAAAAACAGAAAGTTGCCGTTGTCACCGTCGGAGGATGGGTAAAAGAGCGATTCCGCTCGTGCCATGCAGTGTACGTTATTGGAAAAAAAGACAGGGATCTGAAAGTGCGCCGCAATATCCGGGAGGGAAAAATCCTGCCAATAGGCGTTGTTTGTCATGATTTTATGCGGATGCTCCTTTGTGTAGTGTCCGGGAATGGCGATTCCGATCGCCCGGACCTCTGCAGCATAATCTGTTTTATCGAGAAAGGCGGAGAGGTGTCCGGTAAAAAAAGCCGCGTTCATCGGCGTATGGCGATCGTGAAACACCGTTTCCTGCGCAAATACAACGCCGGTGTTGTCCGTCAGCACAAAGGAGAAAAATTTTTCGGAGATCTCAGCTCCTGCATAAAAGGAGTGGGACGGGGCGACGGAGAGCAGGATCTTTTTGCGCCCGACAGTCTCGGCAGCCTCAGCCTCCTCGCCGATTTCCTGGATCAGGCGTTCTGAGAGCATATCTGCGGTGACAAGACTGACCGTTGCCGGAGTGATCCCCGTTTCCCTTGCAATATCAATTCTGGAAATTTCATGTCTTGTATAGATTTTGTGAAGAATCGTCGTATAAAGCTGCTGCTGTTTTTTTGTCTGTTTCATTTCCCTGTTCCTTATCTTCGCCATATATTTCCTTGATTATAGCACGAAATAAGATACTGGTCATGTAGAAAAGGAAATGATTAGTTGATTATA
>ERZ772969.915-NODE-915-length-25480-cov-3.944818_pt1 | contig 25480 bp, 22 predicted proteins | sample MGYA00511676_ERZ772969 | MGnify/ENA primary metagenome ERZ772969 (study PRJEB29015, sample SAMEA2737651) | human gut metagenome | biome: human gut; feature: human-associated habitat; material: faeces | place: China | collected 2012 ... | reverse complement strand
ATCCGAAGAAGAAGCTAACCCCAATATGGCCAGTTAATTATTATTCAATCTACTAGATAGAAGTAACGGTTGGTAGCACGGTAAGAGTAAAGAACGGGTCAAGACTTATTCAGGTATCACAGTTAAGTGGTGACCGTGCTGTTATTTCATAATGGTACGATTGTTGCAGCTGTTCACAAGGCTGATCTGGTTCTTATGTCTGTTACTAATTTGTTACTAAATGGCGGGATTTTGAAAGATTTTAGGGGATATTAAAAACTGAACTTTTCAGCAAATAAGGGCAAATAGCAGGGTGTTATATTGGTGAAATGTATGATATAATGATTCCAAAGAAAAGGAAAACTCAATGATCGGGGGAAGATTATGTTTGGACGAAAGAAAAAGAGAGCGCCGGGGAGCGGTGTGATCGAAAAGACGGTGTCGTATATGCTGGCAGTGCCAAGAGAGATCGAAAGCGTACAAAATCCTATGGAGGTCATAGCGCGATTAAGGACAGGCAGCTTATTTCAGACAGAGCAGGCAGAGCTTCAGGATGGACACATAAAGGTTGTGATACAATATGAGGGAGACGACTATCAGGCGGATATTTTTGCAGAATCATATGAAATCGGACCGTTGTTTACCATCAATCATCAGTTAAGTGAAGCTGATTACAGCGTTGTGGAAGAATCAGATCAGGGTGTTGCGGTTGTCATGACATTCGGAGAGGATGTTTTAAAAGCCTATCATCTGCAATTAAAAATATTGGATACGATAGTGCCGGATATGGCTGGGATGATCGATTTCTGTACCGAAAGAGTATTGTCCGGCGTATGGGTAAAGCTTGCGGCACAGTCCATGATCCAGCCTTCACCGGATTATCTTTATGCCGTGCAGGCTGTCAGCAATGAAAATGGACAGGTATGGCTTCACACGCATGGGCTGAACCGATGCGGGGCGATCGAGGTCGAGATATTAGATTCAGATGAGGAGAATTATCAGAATCATTCCGCTATTCTGCAGACATTAGGAAAAAGAATTATATCCGATCATACGTTCATCGAGGAGGAGGATGCGTTCATGGTCGGACGCATGAACAACGGCGCTTATATCGTGGCGACATGGATTGCGTACGAGGAAGCCTTAAAGCTTTATCCAGAGGATATACTGGGAGGTGTTTGTGACAGGGAGGATGGTCACAATGAGGCTACGGGAGTCGTTTACCTGTATTTGAGCGAAAAAGATTTTGAAAATAAAAAATACAGGCATGTATCGGCGATCAATGAGTATCTTTCAGATAATGTACTTATGATGTATTCTAATGAAGAAACATTGCGCATGAGTGCACTGGCAAAAGAAAGACTGCATTACTTTACCAATGCCATAAAAAATGAGGAAACAGAAGGGATCATGAAGATCGGCCTTGAGGTGGATGAGGAATATAAGCAGGAGGAAGACTTCCGCGAGCATATCTGGTTTCATATCAAAGAGATCAACGGCTCTAAGGCGCAGGCAGTTTTGACACAGGAGCCGTATTATATCAAGGATCTGCATGAGGATGCGGAAATGGAGGTCGACTTAAATGATCTGACGGATTGGATCTTATATACGCCGGAGGGATTGGTGACGCCGGATAGTGTGTATCTGTTGGAGAAGGATCCGGACAGCCGGGCTTAGAGGAGAGCGTACTTATGAAAGATTTTACGATCGGCGAGATGCTTTCTATGCAAAAGCAATCACAGGAGCAATACAAGGATCAATGGCAAGCAATTTCACCGGCAGCCGGGAAGCATCATCTGCTTTGGATGATCGGAGAGGTTGGAGAGGTCATTGATCTGTATGCAAAGAAATTTGAAAGAAACATGACGCGTTGGCAGAAAGGCTGAAGATTATGAGCACAAAAAAAGCTTGTCTGCGATGCTTTTTCGCAATCGTGATCAGTGTAACGGCAAATTTACCAATCCTTATCAGCCGCTTGCAAACACCGTGGCTTGCGGTGCTGCCTGTCATAGGATTTTTGGTTATCAACGTGAAGCCATGCCCTTTCGGAGGGAAAATAAAGACCGGGAGGCTGCGTTGTGTCCGCGATGGCTGCGAGCTGCTAAAGCTGTTTTTGATTTCAGCGATAATATCCGGTCTGTTTCAGCTTGCGGCGATCCCTGGTGTATTTGCGCAGGAGAAACTTTTGTGGTTCGGCAATCTTGCCGCTGTCTTTCTGGTGGAGGCAGTTGTATTCTGGAACGGCATCATCCGCGTATATGTCAGCTCCGCACAGCTTGGCATGAAGTGGCGGGTGATCGGCATTGTCTGCGGGATGATCCCGATCGTGCATCTGATCGTACTTGCAAAGCTGATCCGTTTGGCGTCCGAAGAAGCTACCTTTGAAAATAGCAAGCTAAAAATCAATGAGCTTCGGACAAATGAACAGCTGTGTGACACGCGTTATCCGATTTTAATGGTGCATGGAGTATTTTTTCGGGATTTTCGCTATTTGAATTACTGGGGGCGCATTCCAAAGGAACTTGTGCGAAACGGAGCGCGTATCTATTATGGAAATCATCAGTCCGCGGCATCTGTTGCAGACAGCGGTGCAGAATTAAAGGAGCGCATCTTAGAGATCATTGCGCAGACAGGCGCAGAGAAGCTTAACGTCATCGCACACTCCAAAGGGGGACTTGATATGCGCTATGCTGTCAGCAAGCTGGGTATGGACGCTTATGTGGCGTCGCTGACGACGATCAACACGCCGCATCGCGGCTGTGTCTTTGCCGATTACCTTCTGTCCAAGATACCGGACGCTGTGCAGCAGAGAGTGGCGGCTGCCTATCATGCAGCTTTAAAAAAGGCAGGAGATGAAAATCCGGACTTCCTTGCGGCAGTGCGTGATCTGACAGCCTCCGCCTGTCTGGCATTTAATCAGGAAGTCTTGGATATGCCGGGCGTTTACTACCAGAGCGTCGGATCGAGGCTGAACCGTCCGTCTGCCGGGAGATTTCCGCTTAATTTTTCCTATCATCTTGTGAAATACTTTGACGGACCAAACGATGGACTTGTGGCAGAGAGCTCCTTTCCGTGGGGAGCGGACTACCGGCTGTTGACGGTGGACGGAGCGCGAGGTATCTCGCATGGAGATATGATCGACCTAAACAGAGAAAATATACCTGACTTTGACGTGCGGGAGTTTTATGTCTCTCTCGTACATGAATTAAAGGAAAAAGGATTTTAAAAATAGGAATAGAAGGAGATTTTCACATAGAATATGGAACAGCAGCACAAGCGCAGGGTGCGCTACCGGGGCACACACCCAAGACATTTTCACGAAAAATATAAGGAGTTAAATCCCGGAAAATATCAGGACACGATAGCACATGTCATAGAAAAGGGGGGAACACCTGCGGGAATGCATATTTCCATTATGGTGCCTGAGATACTTGAGGTGTTACAGATACAGCCGGGAATGCGGGGGCTGGATGCAACGCTTGGCTACGGCGGTCATACGGCAAAAATGCTGGAATGTCTGCAAGGACAGGGGCACATCTGCGCGTTGGACGTTGACCCGATCGAGATAGAAAAGACAAGGGCGCGGCTTGCGGCAATGGGCTACGGCGATGAGCTTCTTACCGTTTTGCGAAAGAATTTTGCAGAGATTGATACTGTAGCGGAGGAATATGGAAGCTTTCAGTTTGTGCTGGCTGATTTGGGCGTTTCGTCCATGCAGATAGATGATCCAAGCCGCGGCTTTACTTATAAATATGACGGACCGCTCGATCTGCGGCTTGACCCGACAAAAGGAACGTCTGCCGCTGCGCGTTTGCGTGAGCTGACGCGGGAGGAGCTGGAGGGCATGCTTCTTACCAATTCCGACGAGCCGTATGCGGCGCAGATCGCAAGGGCGATCACGACAGTTTTCCGCAAGGGAGGCAGGATCGACACAACGCTTGCGCTGCGCGGCGTGATCGCTGAGGCGCTTTCGATGCTGCCGGAGGAGGAGAAAAAAGAGGCGTTAAAGAAGTCGTGCGCGCGTACCTTTCAGGCGCTGCGCATTGACGTAAACAGTGAATTTGAGGTGCTGGAGGAATTTTTGGAAAAGCTTCCCAAGGCGCTTGCACCGGGCGGACGGGCAGCGATCTTAACATTTCATTCCGGCGAGGACCGTCTCGTGAAGAAATCTCTGAAGCGTTTTTATAAGGAGGGGCTTTATCAGGAGATTTCATCGGATGTGATACGTCCGTCCGCAGAGGAATGTAACCGCAACAGCCGCGCGCGCTCGACAAAGCTGCGCTGGGCAGTGCGTGCATAAAAACTATAAAAAGTAAAGGGGATTTTTAAAATGAGAATGTATGACTTGATCACAAAGAAAAAGCTGGGACAGGAGCTGACCAAAGAGGAAATCTACTATATGATCGAAGGCTTTACGGATGGCAGCATTCCCGATTACCAGATGGCGGCAATGACAATGGCAATCTGTTTTCAGGGGATGAGCAAGCGGGAGACTGTCGAGCTGACGCTTGCCATGAGAGACAGCGGCGATGTGCTCGATCTTTCCGGCATTCGCGGTGTGAAGGTGGACAAACACAGTACGGGCGGCGTGGGCGATAAGACCTCGCTGGCGCTCACACCGATCATTGCGGCGCTTGGCGTTCCGGTTGCGAAGATGTCCGGCAGAGGACTTGGGCATACGGGCGGCACGATTGATAAATTGGAGTGCTTTGCGGGATTTACGACAGGGATTTCGGAGGAAACCTTTGTGCGCAATGTCAATGAGATCGGCATCGCCATTGCGGGGCAGACGGCAAATCTTGCTCCGGCAGACAAAAAGCTTTATGCGCTGCGTGATGTGACGGCGACAGTTGACCAGATGTCCTTGATCGCAAGCTCCATCATGTCAAAAAAGCTGGCGTCCGGCAGTGATGCGATCGTTCTTGACGTAAAAACGGGGAACGGCGCGTTTATGAAGAAATTCGAGGATTCCGTGGCGCTGGCAGAGGAAATGGTATCGATCGGCACGCTGGCAGGAAAAAAGACGGCTGCCGTCATTACCGATATGGATCAGCCGCTTGGCTACGCCGTTGGAAATGCGCTTGAGGTCATAGAGGCGCTAGATACCTTAGACGGCAAAGGACCGCAGGATTTTAAGGAGGTTGTGTTTGCGCTTGGCTCCCTGATGCTGCAGCTCGCCGGGCGGGCGGCGGATGAGCACGAGGCATGCGCACTTATGGAGGGCGTGATCGCAGACGGCTCTGCCAAGAAGAAATTTGCAGAATTTATCGAGGCACAGGGCGGTGATCCGGCTCCTGTATTCGATCCGTCACTGCTTGCGGTTGCAGAGACAAAGCTTCCTGTCCTTGCAGACAAAGACGGCTATGTGCACCGCATTCTCGCCGAGGAGATTGGGATTGCCTGCATGAGTCTTGGCGGCGGCAGAGAGACGAAGGAAAGCGAGATCGACCTTTCTGTCGGGATCGTCCTTAAAAAGAAAAACGGTGATGCCGTAGCGGCAGGCGATACGCTGGCTGTCATTTACGGAAATGATGAGGAGAAGCTTGTGCGTGCAAGGGAGCGTGTGGCGGGCGCCTATGAGATTTTAGGAGAGCCGGCAAAAAAGCAGCCCGTGATCCGCAAATATATCTTTTCTGAATAAGATTTCGTTATTTTTCATATAGTTATATATGAAAAGAAATCGCAAACATGCGCAGGAGCATACGCCGTCCCTGCGTGAAAAAATGGTAACTAATTTAGAGCTTCCCAAAGACCTGATGCTTGGAGCGAGCGTGCTCACCGTCACGGGTCGGGGGGAGGCGTTAATTTCAAATTATAAAGGAATCCTTGAGTATCGGGATTCCTTTATCAGAGTTCAGACAAAAAATTGCAGGATTCAGATTTCCGGTGCGCAGCTTGCAATCAATTATTACACCAATGAGGAAATGAAAATTACGGGGTTTATCGAAACGATCCAATACGAGAGCTAGGGGCTTATGCTGTTATCGCTTATGAAATATGCGCAGGGATACGTTTTTGTCCGGCTCACCGGATATGCACCGGAACGCTTCCTCAATCTTTGCGGAAACCGCAATATACTGATCTGGAATCTTGCCCCCTGCGAGGGCGGTTATCAATTCTGCATCAGTGTCAAGGGCTTTCGCGAGCTAAGACCGCTGCTAAAGAAAACCCGCACAAGAATCTGCATTCTGCGTCGTGTGGGACTGCCGTTTTTTACGTTCCGCTACCGCGGGCGTAAGCTGTTCGGACTTGGGATTTTTCTGTTTGGAATGCTGCTGTACTATCTCTCCGGTTTTATCTGGAATATTGAGATTAACGGTAATTCCTATCTGTCAAACGAAGTGATTTTAGACTTCTTAAAGGAGGAGTCGTGCTCATTTGGCACAAGAAAAAAGCTCATTGACTGCGCCGCCTTAGAGGAGGCGCTGCGCAGCCGGTATGAGGAGGTTATCTGGACCTCGATCAAGATTTACGGAACGAAAATGACTGTAGACATTCAGGAAAATCTGCTTCCCGAGGAGCAGTACGAAAAGAAAGAGGACACTGCGTATGATATTATAGCGGCAAAGGACGGAACAATTACGGAAATCGTCACAAGGAGCGGCACGCCTATGGTCGCTGCGGGCGCAGAGGTAAAACAGGGCGATGTACTTGTGCGCGGAAGCATTGATATTTTAAACGATGCGCAGGAGGTTGCCGAGTATCTTTATCCGGGAGCGGACGCTGACATTACAGCATCCGTAAGCTATCCATACGAGGAGGTCATTCCTGAGACCTATACAAAGCTCGTGCCGACAGGAGAACAAAAGACGCACTATACGCTGCGCATCGGCGGACTGACGCTTGAGAATCCGTTTTTTCGCAGCGGCTATGACGAATACCGTGTTGCGGCACAGACATATCAGCTTCATGTGACGGACAATTTTTACCTGCCAATCTGGCTGACAAAGTCGGTCTATGAGGAGACCAAAAAGCAGCAAAAGACCTATACAGAGGAGGAAGTCCGGCAGATTGCAACAAAGGATCTGGCAAATTTTTTAAAAGATTTGGAAGAAAAAGGTATTCAAATTATCGAAAAAAATGTTATGATAAAGAAAACAGGCGAAAACTATGTCGTAAGCGGCACGATTTTCGTGCAGGAATCCATAGTTTCCTATCAGCCGACAGAAATAGTAACGATTCCAGAGGAAGAAAGGCAGCAAACAGATGAGTCTGACTGAAATATCTTTTCGTATTCCGGCTGACCACATGGCAAATGTATTCGGTCAGTTTGATGCATATATTAAGAAAATAGAGCGCGCGCTCCATGTTACGGTTGTCGTGCGCGGAGAGAGCATGAAAATCCTTGGAGAGGATCATCAGGCAAAGCGCGCTGGGGACGTATTCCAGCAGCTTCTCACTTTATCCGAGCGTGGTAATGTCATTTCCGAGCAGAATGTTGATTACGCGCTGGCATTGATGGCAGAGGAGAAAGAGGCTGCGATCGTCGAGATTGACAGGGAGTGTATCTGCCATACGATAAACGGCAAGCCCGTAAAGCCAAAGACGCTTGGGCAGAAGGCTTACGTCGACGCCATCCGCCAGAAGATGATCGTTTTTGGTATGGGTCCCGCGGGAACGGGAAAGACCTACCTTGCAATGGCAATGGCGATCACTGCCTTTAAGAATGAGGAGGTCGGACGTATCATTTTGACGCGCCCGGCAATCGAGGCGGGGGAGAAGCTTGGGTTTCTTCCGGGTGATCTGCAGAGCAAGGTCGATCCCTACCTAAGACCGCTTTACGATGCGCTCTATCAGATCATGGGGGCAGAGAGCTTTCAAAAGAACATGGAAAAAGGATTGATCGAGGTTGCGCCGCTTGCTTACATGCGCGGGCGCACCTTAGACAATGCCTTTATTATTTTGGATGAGGCGCAGAATACAACGCCTGCGCAGATGAAGATGTTTTTGACGCGTATCGGTTTTGGATCAAAGGCAGTCATCACCGGCGACGCGACACAAAAGGACTTAGCGCCGGGGGCGCCGTCGGGGCTTGACATTGCCCTTCGCGTGCTGCGCGGTGTGGAGGAGATCGGTATCTGCGAGCTTACGAGCCTCGATGTGGTGCGTCATCCGGTTGTACAAAAGATTGTGAAGGCATATGAGGATTATGAGCAGAGGAGCTTAAAGAAAGAAAAGAAAAAGGCGGAGAGCGCAAAGAGGGGACGAAAGAAGTATGAATGACCGTTTTGTTGCAAAGCGCTGGCTGAATCTGATCGGGATCCTGTTTGTCACGGTTGTGGGAACGATAACGCTTTCTCTGCTGCATGGCAGCTATCTGGACGAGCTTTTTGTTTTTCTTCTTCTTGATGGTATATTTTTTGTTTTTCTTTTTCCGTTTCTGGAGCACGGACGCATGAATCGGGAGCTTTCCGCAAACAGGGAGACAACCTTTCGCAGAATTTTTTGGGGTTATCTGCTCGTTTGGCTGCTTATGACGGCAGGTTCGTACCTTCCGGAATTTTTAAAGCCTGCGATGGCATGCGCGCTTTTGATGTGTGCCTGCGGAACACAGCGCATCTCTATTTATACAGGCTTGTTTTTGAATGCGATCGTCTGTCTTGTGCAGGGGAGCAGCAGCTATGAGCTGATCTGCTATATTCTGCTGCTCCTATGCGGCTGTATGCTTGCAGACAGCGCGGAAAAAGGGCGGCTGCGTCTTTGGCACAGCCTGTCGATTGTCCTGGCTTCCGCCATTTTGCCGGCGCTGTTCGCATATCTTTACTATCAGGAGCTTAGGCTTAGGCTGCTGATCTTCGGCGGATTGGAGGGGATTTTTGTTGCGATATTTTTCCATTTCCGCTATCTTCCGGCACACTGGGAAAAGGAGGACGAGGTTCCAAACCTTCTGGACGATATTTTGGAGGAGAGCTATCCGCTGAAACGGGAGCTGCGGCAGTTTTCACAGGTGGCATATGACCATGCCAGACGTGTATCACTGCTTGCAGGGGCATGTGCCCGCTTAGTCGGGGCAGATGCGAAGCTTTGTGCGGCAGGCGGCTTCTACTATCATGCCGGGATCATGGAAGGGGATGCTGTCGCGGAAAGCGGCGTACATCTTGCGCAGAGAGAATGCTTTCCCGAGAGGCTGATACAGATACTCGGTGAGTATCAGGGCGAGAAGCTTCCGATTTCGACGGTGGAATCTGCCATTGTGCATATGGTGGACGGGCTGCTGGGACGCATGGAGGCACAGAAGAAGAATGCCGCAGCAGAGGACGAGGATCAGGCGATATTTATTTACCGGACGCTCAATGATTTTTCGGCACAGGGGCTGTACGACCGCTCGGGTCTTAGTATGAATATGTTTTTAAAGATCCGGGAATATCTGGTGAATCAGGAGATACTGTTATGAGCTTAATGATAGAAAAAGAAATAGAGCCGGCATTTTCATTTGCATATGAAAAGCTGGCGGAGGAAATCGTTTCCTTTGCGTTAAGGCATGAGGATTTTTGCTATGAGGCGGAGATCAATCTGACCCTGACCGATAACGAGGGGATCCATGCGCTGAACCGTCAGTATCGCGGTGTTGACGCGCCCACAGACGTGCTCTCGTTTCCTATGCTTTCCTTTGATGCGCCGGGAGATTTTTGGGCGCTGGAGGATGATTATGAGGATAATTTTAACCCTGATACGGGCGAGATCCTTCTTGGCGATATTATTCTCTCCGTGGACCGTGTGCGCAGTCAGGCGAAGGAGTATGGACACAGCGAGCGCAGGGAATATGCATTTTTGATCGTGCACAGCGTGCTTCATCTGCTCGGCTACGACCACATGACAGATGAGGAGGCGGCGCAGATGGAAGCAAAGCAGCGGCAGATTTTAGAGGCGATGCAGATTTTTAGAGATTGAGGACTTTTTATGGGCAATAACAGAAGGAAAAACAGCACAAGCTTTTTGGTACAGGGCTCCATCCTTGCGATGGCGTCCCTGATCAGCCGTGTGATCGGCCTGATCTACCGGATTCCGCTGACTGCGATCATCGGAGATGCGGGAAATAACTATTATGGTACTGCGTTTAAAATTTATAATATTCTGCTGATTATTTCCTCCTACAGTCTGCCGCTTGCCGTATCAAAGCTTGTTTCCGCCAATATCTCACAGGGACGAAAAAGAAATGTCTATCGGATCTTAAAATCAGCGCTTCTATTCGGCGCGGTATCGGGCACAATTGCGGCGCTTGTTCTTTATTTCGGTTCGGAATTTATCACAATGACGCTGATGCGTACGCCGCTTAGTATTTTTGCAGTAAAAACGCTCGTTCCCGTTCTTTTGATCGTCGCGCTGCTTGGCGTGATGCGCGGTTTTTTTCAGGGCTTAGGTACCATGATGCCAAGCGCCGTGTCGCAGATCGTGGAGCAGATCGCAAATGCGATCGTCAGCGTATGGGCGGCGTATGTTTTATTTGCCGCAGGGGAGAAGGCGGGCGCATTGCTTGGCGACCCCAAGAACTATGCGGCGGCGTACGGCGCCGCGGGAGGAACGATCGGAACGGGAGTGGGAGCGCTTGTAGCGCTTTTGTTTTCCACGTTTGTGCTTGTCGTATTCCTTGCCTCCTTTAAGCGTTCCATGAAAAAGGAGCGGCGGTCGCAGGTGGATTCCTATGGCTCGATCATGCATCTTCTCATTATCACGATCATACCGGTTCTCCTAAGCAGCACCATTTATAACTGCAATACGCTGATCGATGAGGCGGTATTCAAAAATATTGCTTATTTTCAGGGCTATGCGGAAAGCGATTACGGCGCATGGAACGGTATTTATTCCGGCAAATATCAGGTGCTGATCAACGTGCCGCTTGCCATCGCATCCTCCATCGCGGCGTCCTCCGTACCGGCGCTTACCGCCGCTTATGCCAGCGGAAAGCGCGGGGAGGCAAAGCGGCAGATCTCGACGGCAACACGCTTTGTCATGGTGATCGCATTTCCGTGCGCAGTTGGGATGGCGGTGCTTGCATCCCCGATCTTACAGCTGCTGTTCGGCGATTCCTCTGCGCTTGCGGCACGGATGCTGATGCTTGGCGCGCCGGCGATCATTGTGTTTTCGCTGTCGACGCTGTCGAACGGATTGCTGCAGGGCATGAATCGGATGAAAGAGCCGATCAAAAATGCGGTCATCGCGCTGATCCTACACTTATTTGTTCTTGTGGGGCTGATGCTTGGCGCAGACCTTAATATATTTGCAGTCGTGATCGCAAATATGGTATTCGGGCTTTTGATGTGTATTTTAAATGCGCGCTCGATGCATCGCTACAGCGGCTACCGGCAGGAGATCAAAAAGACGTTCCTTGTTCCGGCAATTTGCTCCGCCGGCATGGGGATCGTTGTCTGGCTGATCTATAAGCTCTTTCTTTACCTGCTGCGCAGCAATACGATTGCAACGATTTTTTCGATTCTTGCGGGAATCGTCACTTATACGCTGCTTTTATTCGCGCTAAAGGGACTGACGGAGCAGGAGATTCTCAGGTTTCCAAAGGGAAGGGCAGTTGTCTCCCTTGCAAAACGCCTGCATCTTTTACATTAATTGAATAAAAAGGGAAGAAATGGCAGATACTTATCGTAGCTTAAGTCAACCGATGGGAGGCAGACATGAAAAAAACGATAGGCATTTGCCTTTTTTTTACAGTACTGAGTATTTGCGCGGCAGGAAGCATTTTCTTTTTCTGGAATGCGCACAGACAAAGTCAGGCGGAGCAAAGGCTTGCAGAGGCGACAGAAAGCGGGGAGATTGCAGAGACCGAGGAGGTTTTGGAGAGTATGCAGCCGCAAAAGCCTTATCGCTATCTGCTGGTCGAGGAAAACGGTGTTTTGATCGTCTATGAGTCGGACGGAGAGACGATTTTATTAGAAACAAATATCAAGCTGCATGGACTGGACGAGACGACAAAGACCATGCTAAAGCGGGGAATCCCCGTGATGGACGAGGAGGAGCTTTACGATTTCCTTGAGAGTTATTCCAGCTAACTACATTGAATATTTCAAAAGGGTGTGTTAAAATCGTTGCAGAGGTGAGCTATGAAAAAGACAGACGTAACCGTGATCGGCGGCGGAGCCTCCGGTCTTATGGCGGCGATTTTTGCGGCGCGCGGCGGCGCAAGGACACAGATTTTAGAGCATATGGATCGTGTCGGAAAGAAGATACTTTCGACCGGAAACGGAAAGTGTAATTATACAAACGCACTGCAGGGGGAATCCTATTACCGTGGGGAGAACCCTGCATTTGTCATGCCTATATTCGCGCAGTTCGGACATAAGGAGACGGTAGAGCTTTTTGCAAAGCTTGGTGTTTATCCAAAGGAACGGGCAGGGTATTTTTATCCAAAGAGCGAACAGGCAGCTGCAATTTTAGAGGTGCTGCGCATGGAATGTGCGCATCAGGGAGTGGAAATTACAACCTCCTGTGAGTTAAAAGCAATTTCCCGCAGTCAGGGAGGCTATCGGATCGAGACGAATTGCGGGGAGATGATCAGCCGCAAGCTCATTTTTGCGACCGGTCTTCTCGCCGCTCCCAAAACGGGGAGCGACGGGAGCGCATTTCCTTATATCCGGCAGCTGGGACACCATTTTTGCGAGATCGTTCCGGCTCTCGTTCCGCTTATGGCAAAGCAGTCGTTTTTTAAGGCGCTCGCCGGTGTGCGGACCGAGGCGTCTGTTCATTTATACATAGATAACAGCCCAATCTGCAGTGAAACGGGCGAACTGCAGCTGACCGATTATGGAATTTCCGGGATACCGGTCTTTCAGATCAGCCGTTTTGCGACGAAGGCATTGGAGAAGCATCGCAAGGTTACGGCACGGATTGATTTTCTTCCGGCGCTTACGGAAAAGGAAGTAAGCGAACTGCTCGTCAAACGCTTTCATACTTATGGCGCAGACAAGGATTGCAGCCAGGCGTTGATTGGTCTGTTCAATAAAAAATTAATTGATGTGCTGTTAAAGGAGAGCGGCATCAACCTTCATCTGCCTGCAAAAAAGCTGGGGGATGGAGAATTGCGCCGCTTATGCGAGACGATCCGCGGACTTTTTGTTGAGATTATCGGAAGTAAGCCGGTAGACGCCGCGCAGGTCTGTGCCGGCGGTATTCCGGTCTGTGAGGTGGAGCAGGAGACGCTGGAGTCGAAGCTTGCGCCGGGCATTTATTTTGCCGGAGAAGTGCTCGATATTGACGGGATCTGCGGCGGATACAATCTACAGTGGGCTTGGGCAAGCGGGGCTGTGGCGGGAAGCCATGCGGCAGACGCCGCACGAAAAGCAGGAAAGGAACAATCGCATTTATGATACGAGTTAATCAGATAAAGCTGCCGATTGGGCATACGCCCGAGCAGCTGGCACAAAAAATATGTAAATTGCTCCATATCAAGGAGCACCAGATTCAGGAAATCTCCATTGCGAAGCGTTCGATTGATGCGCGCAAAAAGCCGAACCTCCAGTATGTTTATGCGGTGGATGTGGCTGTGGCATCAGAGACGGCTCTGCAAAAAAAGATACACGATGCAAATATCGTCTTTTTTACCCCAAAGCAATATGTGCTTCCAAAAGTCGAAAAAGAGGCTTTTGTGCTTCCGCCTGTGATCGTCGGCGCAGGACCGGCAGGCTTGTTTTGCGCCTATGCGCTCATACAGCAGGGGATAAGCCCCATCGTAGTAGAACGCGGCAAAAGGATTACGGAGCGGAAGCTTGACGTTGCGCGTTTCTGGGAGACCGGCGTGCTTGATCCAGGATCGAATGTACAGTTTGGCGAGGGCGGCGCAGGAACATTTTCGGACGGAAAATTAAACACGCTCGTGAAGGACCCTGCCGGCAGGAATCGCTTTGTGCTGGAGACGCTTGTAAGGTTTGGCGCTCCGGAGCACATTTTATATGAACATAAGCCGCATATCGGCACCGACATTCTCTCGGATGTCGTGCTTTCCATGCGCACATTTATGGAGGAGGCGGGCGCGCGGTTCCTCTTTGAGACCTGTCTGACCGATTACAGGCAGGAGGCGGGGCATGTTGCCGCGGTAGAGTTAAATCACATGGAATGGATCCCGGTCAGCCATGTGGTATTCGCGATCGGGCACAGCGCCCGTGATACCTTTCGTATGCTCGATCAAAAGGGGGAGCTTTGCATGACGCCGAAGTCATTTGCCGTCGGCTTTCGTGTGGAGCATCCTCAGCACATGATCAATTTACAGCAATACGGAGAGACTTATGCAGACAGGCTGCCCGCCGCTCCCTATAAGGTCACGGCAAATCTGACAAGCGGAAGGGGCGTCTATTCCTTTTGTATGTGTCCGGGCGGTTATGTCGTCAACGCATCCTCTGAGGAACGTCGTCTTGCGGTAAACGGCATGAGCTATTCCGGCAGAGATGCGTCAAATGCGAACAGCGCCATTATCGTCTCCGTAACGCCGGAGGATTTTGACGGCAAGGACGCGCTTTCGGGCGTGCGTTTTCAGGAGCAGTTAGAGGAGCGGGCATACGCGCTTGCCAATGGAGCGATTCCGCAGCAACTATTCGGCGATTATTGCGTGAACCGAACGTCTGCTTCCTACGGCGGGTTTGCGAGTGAGACGAAGGGGGCGCGTCAGTTTGTGAATCTGCGCGGGCTTCTTCCTGCGGAATTGGAGGAATCACTGATCGAGGGAATGCATGTGTTTGCGCGCGCGCTTCCGGAATTTGACAGAACGGATGCGATTTTATCGGGAGTAGAGAGCCGCACGTCCTCGCCGGTGCGTATTCCGAGAAACGAGTCTTTTGAGGCGGCGGTAGGCGGCGTCTATCCGTGCGGAGAGGGAGCGGGCTATGCCGGAGGGATTCTCTCGGCGGCGATGGATGGGCTAAAGGTCGCAGAGGCAATTTTGAAAAGTAAACAGAACTAGAAACAGAGGGAAAATACGTGGCAGAATATACACCAATGATGCAGCAATATCTGCAGACAAAAGAAGATTACAAGGACTGCATTCTTTTTTACAGGCTCGGCGACTTTTATGAGATGTTTTTTGACGATGCGATCACTGCGTCAAAGGAGCTTGAGCTGACCTTGACCGGAAAGCAGTGCGGTATGGAGGAGCGCGCGCCCATGTGCGGCGTGCCGTTTCATGCGGCGGAATCCTATTTGAATAAGCTTGTTGCAAAGGGGTACAAGGTCGCTATTTGTGAGCAGGTGGAGGACCCTAAAACGGCAAGAGGACTGGTAAAGCGTGAGGTCATCCGCATCGTTACGCCGGGAACAAATCTTGATATGCAGGCGCTTGATGAGACGAAGAACAATTATATCATGTGTATCGTCTATCTGGCGGATAAATACGGGATTTCGATCGCCGACGTCTCGACCGGGGATTTCTATGTGACGGAGGTCGATGCGGAGCGAAAGCTCATGGATGAGATCAATAAATTTGCTCCATCTGAAATTATATGCAACGAAAGCTTTTATATGAGCGGCGTGGATATAGAAGATATGCGTCATCGACTTAAGATTACAATTTATGCATTGGACATGTGGTATTTTGGAGATGAACTGGCGGAGAATACCCTGCTTGGTCATTTTAAGGTGAAAAGTCTCGGCGCACTGGGGCTTTCCGATTACAGCTGCGGCACGATCGCGTCCGGCGCTCTCCTAAAATACCTTTATGAGACGCAGAAAAATGATCTTGGCAATATTTCCTCCATTCATCCCTATGCGACCGGAAGATACATGATCATCGACAGCTCGACGAGAAGAAATCTGGAGCTTGTCGAGACGCTGCGCGAGAAGCAGAAACGAGGTTCGCTTCTTTGGGTGCTGGATAAGACAAAGACGGCGATGGGCGCAAGACTTCTGCGCGCTTATGTGGAGCAGCCGCTGATCGAGGCAGAGCAGATCAAAAGCCGTCAGGAGGCGATCCGGGAGCTGAATGAAAATGTCATCACACGCGAGGAGCTGCGGGAGTACCTAAATCCGATTTATGATTTAGAGCGTCTGATCACAAGAGTTACCTATATGACGGCAAATCCGCGCGACCTGATCTCTTTCCGCAACTCCCTTAAGATGCTCCCGCCGATCCGGGCGCTTTTGGAGGAGTTTGATGGGGAGCTTTTAAGCGGTATCCGAAACAATCTGGATACCCTGGAGGAGCTTTACGATCTCATTGATTCCGCGATCGTGGAGGAGCCGCCGATTTCCGTTCGTGAAGGAGGGATCATTAAGGAGGGCTGCAACGAGGAGATTGATAAGTACCGCCATGCCAAGACGGAGGGCAAGCAGTGGCTTGCAGAGCTTGAGGAAAAGGAGCGGGAGAAAACGGGCATCAAAAATCTGCGGGTCAAGTACAATAAGATCTTTGGCTATTATCTGGAGGTCACGAATTCCTACAAGGAGCTGGTACCTGATTATTTTTTGCGCAAACAGACGCTTGCCAATGCGGAGCGCTATATCACGCCGGAGCTCAAGGAGCTTGAGGATATGATCCTTGGCGCGGAGGATAAGCTTGTCACCTTAGAGTACGACTTATTCTGCGAGGTGCGGGGAAAGATCGCCACGGAGGTCGTGCGCATTCAAAGAACGGCAAAGGCGATCGCAGGACTTGACGTGTTTGCCTCGCTTGCACTTGTGGCGGATCAAAATAATTACTGCTGTCCGACGATCAATGAAAACGGCGTCATTGACATCAAGGGCGGTCGTCATCCGGTCGTGGAAAAGATGATCCACAATGATCTCTTTATTGATAATGATACATATCTGGATAATGACAATCACAGGATTTCAATCATTACAGGGCCGAATATGGCAGGAAAATCAACGTATATGAGGCAGACCGCCCTGATCGTGCTGATGGCGCAGATTGGAAGCTATGTTCCTGCAGCCTCTGCAAATATCGGGATCGTCGACCGTATTTTTACGCGCGTCGGAGCGTCGGATGATCTCGCAAGCGGACAGAGCACCTTTATGGTAGAGATGAATGAGGTGGCGAACATTCTGCGCAATGCGACTTCAGATTCACTGCTCATCCTTGATGAGATCGGCAGAGGAACGAGTACGTTCGACGGTCTTAGCATTGCGTGGGCAGTCGTTGAGCATATCAGTAATCCGAAGTTCCTTGGCGCAAAGACTTTATTTGCAACGCACTATCATGAGCTCACGGAGCTTGAGGGAAAGCTTGGCAACGTCAACAATTACTGCATTGCAGTCAAGGAAAAAGGCGACGATATTGTGTTTCTGCGCAAAATCGTAGGCGGCGGCGCAGACAGAAGCTACGGCATCCAGGTCGCCAAGCTGGCGGGGGTGCCGGAATCTGTCATTGCGCGTGCCAAGGAGATTTCGGATGAACTGCTCGCAAACGATATTGCCGCCGTCGCGCGCAGTATCGAGGTCAATACGGGAACGTCCGGCAAAAAGAAAAAGGAGCGGCTGGACGAGGTCGATCTGACGCAGATGTCCTTGTTTGATACGGTCAGAGACGATGATATTATCAAGGAACTGCGCAGCGTCGATGTGGGAAATTTAACGCCGGTCGAGGCGCTCAATAAATTATATGAACTGCAAAACAAAGTGAAAAACCGTTGGTAAAGAGGAGGAATCATGCCTCAGATTACATTATTAAGTCAGGAGACAATTGATAAGATCGCGGCGGGGGAGGTTGTAGAGCGGCCTTCCTCCGTGGTCAAGGAGCTGGTGGAAAATGCGATCGACGCAAAGGCGACCGCAGTGACTGTGGAGATCAAGGAGGGCGGCATTTCTTTGATCCGCATTACCGATAATGGCTGCGGCATTGCAAGGGAGCAGGTGCCGCTCGCTTTTTTGCGTCATTCGACGAGCAAGATCCAAGGCATCGAGGATCTGCTCCATGTCAGCTCGCTCGGCTTCCGGGGCGAGGCATTGTCGAGCATTGCGGCAGTCTCGCAGGTAGAGCTGATCACAAAGACCTATGGGGAGCTGACCGGCACACGCTATGTCATCGAAGGCTCAAAGGAAAAAGAAAACGAGGAGGTTGGCGCACCGGACGGCACGACGTTTCTTGTGCGAAACCTTTTTTACAATATACCGGCGCGGCGCAAATTTTTAAAAAGCGCGCAGACCGAGGGAAATTATGTCGGAGATCTGATGGAACGGCTTGCGCTGTCGCATCCTGACATTTCATTTAAGTTTATCAGCAACGGGCAGACAAAGCTTCATACCTCGGGCAATTCCAAGGAAAAGGATATGATCTATCATATTTACGGCAGGGATATTACGGCGGCTCTCCTGCCGATACATGCAGAGCATGAGCTGTTTACCGTGCATGGTTTTCTCGGAAAGCCTGTCATATCCCGCGGCAACCGTAATTATGAGAGTTATTTTATCAACGGGCGCTATATCAAAAGCGCGCTTCTCTCAAAGGCGATCGAGGATGGCTATAAGGGGTTTTTGATGCAGCACCAGTATCCGTTTTGCGTGCTGTATTTTACCGTGGATCAGGAGCTTTTGGATGTTAATGTCCATCCGACAAAGATGGAGCTTCGGTTTGCCAACAAGGAGGAAATGTACAGCAGTCTCTGTCAGATCGTGAGAGACGCCCTGACGCATAAAGAATTTATCCCGGAGGTTTCCATTGAGGAAAAGAAAGAGGCGCAGCGCGCGCCCATTGCATCACATACGCCGGAGCCGTTTGAGAAATCGCAGCTTCAAAAGCTGCGTGCGTCTGTGGCAAAGGACAGCCCGTATGAGCTGAAATATCCGGACAGAGACCGCCTTCTGGCAGAAAAAGCTAAGGAGGGAGCTTCCGCAAAGCTGCAAGAGCAGGTACGCCCGGATTCAGGGGAAAAGCGGGAGACAGCTGCAAAGATCCGGCAGATGGGGCAGGCAGAAAATCTTGCAGTCTTTGAGAAACTGCTCGGTGACTTTGGCGGGCAGGAACAAAACGCACAGGACAATATTCTTTGCGAGGCAGGCAGCTATCAAACGGATGAGGCGTCCCGGAAGAAGGATGCCCACGGCGAAGCTTGGGGACTTAAAGATGAAAAAAAGCAAGAAGCAGCCGCAGAGAAAGCGACGCAGGAGACTATTGTCTATGAGCAGCAGACCTTGGCGGAGCAGAGCAAAGAGTTTCTGACGAAGGATGCCGCGAAATGCCACCGCATCATCGGGCAGGTATTTGGCACTTACTGGCTGATCGAGTACGAGGACAAGCTTTTTATCATTGACCAGCATGCAGCGCACGAAAAGGTGCTTTATGAGCGCACAATGGCGCGTGTGCAGGCACAGGATTTTTCTTCGCAGGCGATCAGTCCGCCTATCATTTTAACGCTTGACCTTAGGGAGCAGGAAATCCTGCAAAGGTACGGCAGTCACCTGGAACAGTTCGGCTATGAGATCGCGGCGTTCGGAGGCAAGGAATATGCGATCAACGCAGTTCCCGCAGAGTTTGGGAGCGTGGATGCAAAAACCATGTTTCTTGAGCTTTTGGACAGCTTTGCGAATACAAGCGGCAGAGAAGCGCCGGAGCAGATTCTGGAAAAGGTAGCGTCTCTCTCATGCAAGGCTGCAGTAAAAGGCGGCAGTCATTTGAGCGTGACAGAGGCGGAGCGCTTGATCGATGAGCTTCTTACGATCGAGAACCCATATCATTGTCCGCACGGCAGACCGACGATTATTTCGATGAGCAGATACGAGCTTGAGAAGAAGTTTAAAAGGATTGTGTGACATGAAAAAACAACCGATGGTAATTCTGACAGGACCGACGGCAGTCGGGAAAACCGCGCTTTCTCTTGCGCTGGCAAAAAAAATAAACGGGGCGATCATTTCTGCCGATTCCATGCAGGTCTATAAGCATATGGATATTGGCTCGGCAAAGATCATGCCGCAGGAGATGGCGGGGATCAGGCATTACCTGATTGATGAATTGGAGCCGTTTGAGGAATTTCATGTGGTACGCTTCGTGGAATTGGCAAAAAAGTATTTGAGAGAAATCTATGATGACGGCAAAATCCCGCTGATTGTCGGGGGAACCGGATTTTATATACAGGCGCTGCTCTATGACATTGATTTTACGAGTCAGGCGTGTGATGAGGAATATCGCGGCAGGCTATCGGAAATCGGGGAGGAGCGCGGCACGCCGTATCTTCATCAACTGTTAAAGGAGGTGGATCCAAGGTCTGCCAAGGAAATCCATCCCAATAATAAAAAGCGTATCATACGGGCGCTGGAATTTTACCATTTATCGGGAAGGCGCATTTCTGAGCACAACGAGACGCAGCGGCAGAAAGCCTCTCCCTATGATTTTGCCTATTTCGTCCTGACCGATGAACGTGAAAAGCTTTATGAAAACATCGACAGGCGTGTCGACGAGATGCTTGCGCGCGGACTTCTCGGAGAGGTAAGAAGTCTAAAGGAAATGGGCTGCAGCCGTGAGATAGTCTCGATGCAGGGGCTTGGCTATAAGGAGCTGCTGGACTATCTCGATGAAAAGCGGACGCTTGCGGAGGCAGTCTGCGCGATCAAGCAGGAGACGAGACATTTTGCCAAGCGTCAGTTGACATGGTTTCGCAGGGAGCGAGAGGTGATCTGGCTTGATAAGCGGGAATATCAGTACGATGATAAAAAGATTTTAGAGAAAATGCTTAAGGTACTTGGTGAGAAAGGAATCATAGAAGATGAAGCAGCGACTGATGGAACAATATAGACAGCTTGGCATTTCGGAGGAGGTATACGCCTACGGAATGCGTGTGGAAAAGGAGCTTTTGGAGCGGTTTGATGAAATTGACCGGATTGCGGAGTTTAACCAGCTAAAGGTTCTTGGAGCGATGCAGGAAAATCGTGTGAGCGCAGAGTGCTTTCAGATGACGTCCGGCTACGGCTACAATGATCTTGGCAGAGATACCTTAGAAAAGGTATACGCCTCCTGCTTCGGCGGAGAGGATGCGCTGGTCCGTCCGCAGATCACCTGTGGAACACATGCGCTCGCCCTTGCGCTGATGGCAAATCTGCGTCCGGGCGATGAACTGTTATCTCCGGTCGGAAAGCCGTATGATACGTTGGAGGAGGTCATCGGTATCCGTCCGTCAAAGGGATCGCTTGCGGAGTACGGCATTACCTATCGTCAGGTGGATCTGCTGGCTGACGGTGCATTTGATTATGAGGGCATCCGGGCGGCGATCAATGAGCGGACGAAGCTTGTGACGATCCAGCGCTCCAAGGGATATGCGACGCGCAAAACGCTTTCCGTGGAGCGTATCGGCGAGCTGATTTCCTTTATCAGGCAATTAAAGCCGGAGGTCATCTGCATGGTTGATAACTGCTACGGAGAATTTGTGGAGGAGCGGGAGCCGCTTTCTGTGGGCGCGGATATGATGGTCGGTTCCCTCATCAAAAATCCGGGCGGCGGTCTTGCGCCGATCGGCGGCTACATTGTCGGGAAAAAGGAGTGCGTCGAAAACGCGGCGTACCGCCTGACCTCTCCGGGACTTGGCAAGGAGGTCGGCGCATCGCTTGGGATCATGCAGTCCTTTTATCAGGGATTATTTCTTGCGCCGACGGTAGTTGCAGGCGCGCTCAAGGGAGCGATTTTTGCGGCAAATATCTACGAGAGGCTTGGCTTTGCGGTGGTTCCAAACGGAACGGAGAGCCGGCACGATATTATACAGGCAGTTGCCTTTCATGATCCCGATGCGCTCATTGCGTTTTGCGAGGGGATCCAGGCGGCGGCTCCGGTCGACAGCTATGTAACGCCGGAGCCGTGGGCAATGCCGGGGTATGACAGTGATGTGATCATGGCTGCGGGCGCTTTTGTGCAGGGCTCGTCGATCGAGCTCTCGGCAGACGGACCGATCAAACCGCCGTATGCAGCATATTTTCAGGGCGGTCTGACGTGGTATCATGCAAAATTCGGTATCCTGAAATCTTTACAAAAACTTAAGGAACGCAATCTTGTGAAGCTGGAGTGATTATGTTAGAATAAGGTGTAGATTTCTGTTTATTTACAGGTTGATAAATAAATGAGGATTAGGATTCTACTTCCGGGGAGAGTAAGCAGAAGAATATGGAGCAAAATTTTACGAGCATGAAGCAGCTGCCGGATTCCGAGAAGCCATATGAGAAGTTTCTGGAATCGGGCGCGGAGGCGTTAAGCGATGCGGAGCTTTTGGCGGTGATCATCCGTTCGGGCACGCAGGGGAAGAAGGCGCTCGAGGTTGCGCAGGATTTTTTGACGCAGGGAAGCCGGAATCTGTTGAATTTGTACGAGCTTTCTTTTGAGGAGATGAAACAGGTCCACGGCATCGGTACGGTGAAGGCGATCCAGTTAAAATGTGCGGCGGAGCTTTCCAAGCGTATTGCAAAAACGCGCTATCAGGACAGCCTTTCCATGAACCATCCGCAGACGATTGCTGATTATTATATGGAGCGTATGCGCCATGAGAAGCAGGAGCGTCTTGTTGTTTTATTTTTTGACAGCCGCTGCCGCCTGCTTTCGGAGGCGACGGTATCTATCGGGAGCATTACGCAGACTCCGGTTTCGCCGCGGGAGATATTTCTCGCCGCACTTCGTTTCCGTGCCGTGCAGATCGTTTTGCTGCACAATCACCCAAGCGGCAGCGCACAGCCGTCCGTACAGGACGATGCAGTGACAGAGCGCGTGAGGGAATGCGGGTGTTTGCTTGAGATACCGCTGATCGACCATATTATACTGGGAGATCAGTCGTATTACAGCTATCGGGAACACAAAAGAATTTTATGTTGAGGGAGAGAACGATGACAAATAACGTGTATGGGATTGATCTTGGCACCTGCAATATGAAGATTTACTGCAAGGCGTCCAATAAAATCTTAAATGAGAAAAATACGATCGCGCTGATCAATAAAGATCAGATCTACGCGTATGGAGATAATGCCTATGCTATGTATGAGAAAGCGCCGGAGACGATTCAGGTCACTTTCCCGGTTGCGGGGGGCGTCATTGCGGATTTCAATAATCTGCAGTCGATGCTTCAGATTTATCTTGAGAAGCATGCAAAGGGAAAGCTGCGCGGCGCGGAATTTATCGTTGCAGTGCCGACAGATATTACGGAGCTTGAGAAGAAGGCGTTTTACGATATGTTCTATAAGAGCCGTCTGAAGCCAAAGACCGTGCTTTTGTGCGCGAAGCCGATCGCGGACGCCGTGGGTCTTGGGCTCGACGTTAATCAGCCGACAGGTATCATGATCGTTGACATCGGAGCGGACACGACAGAGATTTCTGTGATCTCGCTGGGAGGACTTGTCTTAAGCGCGCTGCTTCCCTCCGGCGGCAATAAGATCGATGAATCGATCATCACCTATGTGAAGCGTAAGTATAATCTTGTCATCGGTCAGAAAACAGCGCAGAGCTTAAAGGAGCGTCTGGGCTCCGGTGTTCCCGGCAGGGAAGATACCATGATCGTCGCGGGGCGCGATGTTGTAAGCGGACTTCCGATCGAGCTTGAAATGTCCGGAGCGGTCATCTATGACGCTATCAAGGATAATCTGAATAATATCTGTAATTCTATCAAAATGATTTTGGAGAAGACGCCGCCCGAGCTGGCAAAGGATATTATTCATTCGGGTATCTATATCACTGGAGGAAGCTCGCAGATCCATGATCTGGACGAGCTGTTTGCTGAGATTACCGGTATTCGCATTAATACCTGCGAGGAGCCGGAGGAATGCGTGGTGCGCGGACTGTTAAAGATTGTTTCAGACAGCAAATTCAAGCATCTTGCATACAGCATGAAAAGTAAGATATTGTTATAGAGGAAAATATGAAACGAAAATCCAAATTTGTTCTTCCACCAAAGTATATACTGATCATTTTAACGGGAGCCTGTGTCGTTGGTATTCTGGTGAGCTTTACCTTCCAGATCTCCGGCGGTCCGCTGCATGCGGCGGCAGGCTATGTGTTCATTCCTATGCAGGAGGGTATTAATACCGTGGGCACATGGATGACCGATCAGGCGGAGAAGTTTAAGAATCTCCATGACGTCATGGAGGAAAACGCGCTTTTGAAGCAGCAGGTGGATGAGCTGACCGCAGAATTAAACACGACAAATCTTGAGCAGTACGAGCTTGAGAATCTGCGCGAATTATTGGAACTGGATCAGAAATATCCAAGCTATGAAAAGGTTGCGGCAAATGTGATCGGCAAGGACGGGAGCAACTGGTTCTCCACCTTTACTATTAATAAGGGAACAAACGACGGCATTGACGTCGACATGAATGTGATTGCCGGAAGCGGGCTTGTCGGTATTGTGACGGAGGTCGGCGCAAATTACGCGGTTGTTTCCTCTATCATCAATGATACGGCAAAGGTGAGCGGCATGGTCACGACGACCTCCGATAATCTGATCGTCAACGGAAGTCTTAAGAATATGAATGAAAATATGGTGATCGAATTTTCCAATCTAAACGACGGCGATAATCAGGTGCAGATCGGTGATCCGATCGTAACCTCGTATATTTCCGATCAATACCAGCAGGGGATTTTGATCGGCTATATCAGCGCGATGGAGACAGACGTCAATAATCTGACGAAATCGGGAACGATTACGCCGGCCGTTGATTTTGAGCATATCGAGGAAGTATTGGTGATCCTTGACAAGAAACAGCATACGGAGAACAACTAGGCAGTATGAGAAGAAAATTGACTGTTTTTATGATTTTAATAATATGCTATCTGCTTCAGACGACTCTGTTTCAGGCGCTTGCATTTGCGTCCATCTCACCGAATCTGATGATCATTGCAGTGGCGGCATTTGGCTTTATGCGCGGAAAGAAAGAGGGAATTTACATTGGCTTTACGGCAGGGCTGATCATGGACCTGTTCGGCGGCGGTATGGTAGGTGTTCATGCCCTGCTCTATATGTATATCGGTTATTTTAACGGTTATTTCCGCAAGATGTTCTATCCTGAGGATGTGAAGCTGCCGATGCTTTTGATCGCGGGAAGCGATCTAAGCTGCAATCTGCTGATTTACTTTTTTCTGTTTCTGTTTCGCGGTCGTTTTGATTTCCAGTACTATTTTTTGCATATCATCCTGCCGGAGCTTGTCTATACGATGCTGATTACGATTTTTTTGTATGTGATCATCTTAAAGCTCAATCAGAGACTGGAAATCATTGAAAAAAGGAGTGCAAGTAAATTTGGTTGAAAATATAAAAGGATTTTTCCGGCTGTTAAAAAAATCACGCCTTGCGGTTGCGGGAATTCTTATGGTGATCCTTTTCTCGATCCTGCTGTGGCGGATGTTTTATTTACAGATCATAAGCGGAGAAGAATATCAAAATAATTACACACTAAAGATTGTGAAGGAGCGGACGCTAAACAGTACCCGCGGCAATATTTATGACAGAAACGGAAAGCTTTTGGCATACAACGAATTGTCCTATTCAATTACGCTTGAGGATAACGGTACCTACAGCAGTACCACAGAGAGAAATGACGCGCTCAACGCGGAAATTGCGCAGGTGATCACCGCACTTGAAAAAAATGGAGACGCTATCATCAATGATTTTAA
>ERZ772969.901-NODE-901-length-25633-cov-21.079404_pt1 | contig 25633 bp, 24 predicted proteins | sample MGYA00511676_ERZ772969 | MGnify/ENA primary metagenome ERZ772969 (study PRJEB29015, sample SAMEA2737651) | human gut metagenome | biome: human gut; feature: human-associated habitat; material: faeces | place: China | collected 2012 ... | reverse complement strand
GATTGTGTTTGTAGAATAAAGCAAATAAGGGGCTGTCGCTTTAACGATTGAAAATTCACTTAGTGCGACAGCCCCACTCTTTAATGTTCATCTCTTTACGGATTAACCCCGAAGGTTAATGGAGACCTAGCTATAATTATCTCATTAATGAATAAGTTTAAGTTATCTTATTCATATATATTATATATAATTACAATTAAAAAATTAATAATATTTTAATTATTTTCCCTTATTTCCACTCAGCTTCTCCAACACTCAAAGCCTTCTTACTAAGTGTCGCAAGTCTTCTTATAGCCTCCTTAAGCGTATCATCCTTTTTCGCAAAATGAAATCTTATAAGATGATGTACATCCTCCCTGAAAAAGCTTGAGCCCGGAACTGCTGCAACACCTACATACTGTGCCATCCATTCACAGAATTTCACATCATCCTTAACACCGAATTCGCTTACATCAACAAGAACATAGTAAGCACCCTGTGGATCTGTATATGTAAGTCCAAGCTCCTTAAGTCCGCCTACAAACACTTCTTTCATATGTGCATAATGTGCTGCCAGCTTGTCATAATATTCATCATCAAACTTTAAGCCCGTAACAGCCGCCTCCATAAGTGGTGCTGCTGCCCCAACTGTAAGGAAATCGTGGACTTTCTTTACTCTGTCTATAATCTGCGGATTAGCTATAACATAACCCAGTCTCCAGCCTGTTATAGAATATGTTTTCGACAAAGAATTACATACAATAGTTCTTTCTCTCATGCCGTCAAGTGCCTGCATATAAACATGTTTATTAGGTGCATATATTATGTGTTCATACACTTCATCTGTTACAACATAAGCATCATACTTCTTTGCAAGTTCAGCTATTGTCTGCATCTCTTCCATGGTAAATACTTTTCCGCAGGGATTAGACGGATTGCATAATATAAGTGCTTTGGCTCCACTTGCAAATGCTTCCTCAAGCTTTGCAGCATCAAATGTAAATTCAGGTGGAACAAGTGGAACATACACCGGCTCTGCCCCTGAAAGTATAGTATCTGCGCCATAATTTTCATAAAATGGTGAGAATATAACAACCTTATCACCCGGATTAGTAATACTGAGCATAGTTGCCATCATAGCCTCTGTACTTCCACATGTAACGACTATCTCTGATTCAGGGTCAACCTTTAATCCCGAAAAATGTTCGTATTTATCAGCTATGGCATCACGGAAATTCTTAGCACCCCAGGTAAGTGCATACTGATGTGGTCCCTCTTTAGCTACTTCTGCCAGCCTGTCTGTTATTTCCTCTGGTGGGTCAAAGTCAGGAAAGCCCTGCGACAGATTAACTGCCCCATATTTATTGGCAATCCTTGTCATTCTTCTTATAACTGAATCTGTAAAGTCAGCTGATCTATTACTTAACTCTTTCATCTTAATCTACATTTACTCCATTTCTGACTATCTGTTACTTACTTCAATAAATTTATCAAGAACTGCTGCTGCCTTGCCTGAGTCTATAAGCTCTGCTGCAAGCTTGATACCATCCTTCATGCTATCAGCTTTTCCGCCTATATAAAGTGATGCACCTGCATTCATAAGAACTGCATTTCTCTTATGTCCTTTTTCGCCATTAAGAATTGCTCTTGTGATAGCTGCATTTTCATCTGGAGCACCGCCTTTTAAGTCATCTCTTGTGCAGCGTTCAAAGCCGAAATCCTCTGGCTTGATAACATATGACTTCATCCAGCCATCACGGATCTCGCATACCTTAGTTGGTGCACTCATAGATATCTCATCTAACTTATCCATGCCATATACTACCATGCCTCTCTTAACTCCAAGGCTTACAAGAACCTGCGCTAAAGGTTCTACAAGGTATTCATCATATACACCAAGAAGCTGCATAGATGGTGAACCTGGGTTAGTAAGTGGTCCAAGTATGTTAAATACTGTTCTTACCCCCAGCTCCTTACGGATAGCACCAACATATTTCATTGATGTATGATATTTCTGTGCAAAGAAGAAGCACATTCCAACTTTCTTAAGAAGTTCAACACATTTTTCTGGATCCTGTTGTATATTAACGCCAAGTGCCTCAAGACAATCTGCTGTTCCACACTTAGAAGATGCTGCCCTGTTTCCATGCTTTGCAACCTTCATGCCGCCAGCAGCTGCTACAAGTGCAGATGTAGTAGATATATTAAAGCTCTGTGCATTATCACCACCTGTACCAACTATCTCGAATATATCCATACCTGTTTCAACCTTAACTGCATGCTCTCTCATGGCTGCTGCACATCCGGCTATCTCATCAATAGTCTCTGCCTTAGTACTCTTAGTTGAAAGTGCTGCAAGAAATGCTGCATTCTGTGTAGGAGAGGTTTCTCCATTCATAATCTCATTCATTACAGCATAAGCCTCATCATAACTCAAATCACCTTTGTTTACAATCTTTACAATCGCTTCTTTAATCATATAAATCTCCATTCTTGCGCTGTCTTTTGCGCATCTAAAGTTTGTGCGTAAGCACAAATCTTGCGTGTGAAAAATCTTATTTTTCACACTATCCTCCTTGTTTTGTATCTGTCACAGGATAATTATTAATATGTCTTTCTCATCACTACTCTCTGTTAGTAACGATTGCATTATATGCTCCTCAGCCTTCATCAATGCATAAAAAAAGTCCCTGACAGAATCATACTTTCTGTCAAGGACGAATAATGTGCTTATATTATATTCACTATCCGCGGTGCCACCTTGAATTCATGATATCAATCATGCTCTTAGCAGGATACTAACATACCCTCGGCATATAACGTCTGCCTGCAACGTCACACTATACTATGCATATATGCATTTCCCTTGTGCCCTCAGCGGTCCATTTGACAACTTGTTTCTTATCTGCATCTCAGCCTAGCAGACTCTCTGTACAGGCATTATTGCCGTTATCTCCGCTTCAACGGTTTAGCTTATTAAATTATTTAGAATAATAGCACTCAGCTTTGCATTAGTCAATATATCATTATTATTTTTTATTATTTTTATTGTTTTTTCTACTACTGCACTTCTACAAGCTCTATCTTAAAGTTAAGCTCTTTTCCTGCCATCTCATGGTTAGCATCAAATGTTATCTCATCATCTGTAAGTGCTGCTACTCTTGCCACAAAAGGCTGTCCAAGTGCGTTCTGAAGATATACCTTATCGTCTACCTTAAGGTCTTTTACACCTGAGCCAAGCTCCTTAACAGGTACTGTTATAAATGCTTCTGGCTCAACCTCACCATATGCTTCTGATGGCATAAGATGTACATCTATGACATCTCCAACATTCATAGCTGCTACTGCCCTGTCAAAACCAAGTATCATCATACCAGCACCACATACGAACTCCAGTGGTTCTCCCCTGTCATAAGATGAGTCAAACTGTGTTCCATCGTTGAAGGTTCCCTTATAATGCACCCTGCATGTCTTTCCGACATTAGGACCATCAAAAGGTGGTGTATAACTTCCACCACAGCCAGAGCATCCGCCACAACCATGTCCATCATCATCACCACAGCTGCCACAGCCACAATCTTCTTCGTCACTTCCACAGTGTCCACAGCTATGTTCCTCTCCATTATTATGGTGATCACAGTTAACGCCCTGTGATATAAGAGAACCATTAAGATATTCTGCTACTGCCTCGTCAGCATTGCCAGATACTCCTGAGCACACCTCTATACCCATCTGAACAAGTGCTTCCATAGCTCCGTTTCCTATGCCACCACATATCAGGGCATCCACATTAATATCATCAAGCATTGTTGCAAGCGCACTATGTCCTGAACCTTGTGCTTCTATAATCTTAGTATCAACAATATTCTGACCATCTATCTCATATATTTTAAACATCTTAGAATGCCCAAAATGCTGGAATATATTACCATCCTCGTATGATACTGCTATTTTCATTAATAAAATCCTCCTTGTTTATGAAGCAGAAATAATATTATTTATTGTAATCATTTCATTCTTAAAAAATAATATATCTGCTTCTTAATATTTATTAGTGTAACATATGCTATGTTACCATACTTTCACAAAATATTCATCTATTATTTGTTAAGACAGGCTACTCACGTAAGTCATGATACTCTCCGTCTATCGCAAATGCATGATTCATAGGTCCACTTCCCTTACCAAGGTCAAGCATAGCAGCAAGTGCACCTGATATATAATTCTTTGCACACCTGACTGATGTCTCAAGATCTCTTCCCTTTGCAAGGTTAGAGGCTATTGCTGAAGATAACGTACATCCTGTTCCATGTGTATTAGGATTATTTATCCGCTTTCCATAAAACCATACTGGTTCTTTTCCCTTCTGGAATAAAAGATCATTAGCATCGTTTAACTGATGTCCACCCTTTAATAAAACAGAACAGCCTAATATGTCACATATAAGCTCTGCTGCCTTTTCCATATCTTCTGCTGCTTTGATGTCCACTCCTGAAAGCACCTCAGCTTCCGGAATATTAGGTGTAATAACTGTTGCAAGTGGTAATAATCTGCTCTTTAATGTGCTGATAGCATCCTCACTTATAAGTCTTGCCCCACTTGTCGCCACCATAACGGGATCAACAACAATATTCCCTGCTTTATACTCTGTAAGCTTATCTGCTATTACCTCAATCAGTTCACCTGAAGCAACCATTCCTGTCTTGACAGCATCCGGATATATATCTGTAAATATACTATCAAGCTGCTCTGCTAAAAACTTAGGAGATACCTCCATTATATCTGTTACACCAGTAGTGTTCTGTGCAGTCAGAGCTGTGATTGCACTCATCGCATATACACGATTAGCCGTCATTGTCTTTATATCTGCCTGTATTCCGGCACCTCCGCTAGAATCACTTCCAGCAATAGTTAAAGCTGTATACATACATACCTCCTTGTTTTACGAAGTAAAATGCGACTGCTCTTGCAGGAGCAGAGGTATTACCTCCTTGTTTTACGAAGTAAAAATAAAAGTAAAAATGCAGGAACCCAACTAAAGATTCCTGCACATAAAAACGCACCCGCGACTTCTTTATCTCCCTACGTTGGCATTATCCACATCAGGTTACTGGGTTAAAGCTTCTGCTTACTCTCAGCCTGTCATACACAAGCACCCCATTATATTTTCATAGTATTTTACATCCACTGATATATTATACACAGATACCACAAAAATGCAAGTTTTCATCTGTTCCCCAAACTTCCAAGGCACATTACCTGGCACTTCGTCAGCTGGATTCCATCAAATAAATGAACCAAATAAACAGCTTTTTTATCACCCCTGCACTATATTATAATATTCTTTAGCAGTCAGCGCATAAACCAATGCATATATGATACAAAATACTATAACCGTGAATATTGTACACCATACATAAAGCACCATATTGCTTCCAAGTGATAATATTACCATTATCAACTTTATTATTCTGAAAGAAACTATTACATGTATTGCAGCAACTGCTATTGGAATAAAGAACACCATAAGTATCTGGCTCTTAATAGTCCTTTTAACCTCTTCGCGGCTCATTCCAACCTTCATCATAATCTCAAATCGTCTGCGGTCTTCATACCCTTCTGATATCTGCTTATAATATATTATAAGAACAGTAGCCATAAGGAACAGTATTCCAATATAACAGCCTAAGAATAAGAGACCACCATACATCTGTGTAAGCTCCTCTGCTATATCATATCTGTTATCGCACATAACATAGGCTTCAGGACTTGACTCAGCTTCTATATCCTTACTTAACTGTCTGCTGTCCTGTTCAGAAAGATTGGTATTAACATATATATTATAACTAATACTTTCAAACCTCTTATCAGAGTTACCATATACTAAATTTCTGATATGATTCATTTCATCCATATCCTTAACTATAAGCATATATGCCTTAACTACCGATGTGACAGCACCGGAGAAGTACTTCTCATCATCTGTAAGCACATCTATCAGCTTATACTCTGATACATTATCACTATTATTTATTGTTATGCTGTTTTTGCTATCCAGCTTTTCCTTGGTAACAAGAATAGCACTAGCTTTATCATCTATAACATAGCTATCATCATAAAGCTTATTAAAGTCTTCTAATGTCATAATCTGGCAGACTCCCAGCATACTTTCATCATAACGCGACATACTATCCTTATCAGTATAAAATGTATTATCAGTATTAAGCAGCCCCTGAATAGAAATTGCTTTATATGAATAATCTTTTTTTATAGCAGCATTGTGTGCATCAATACAATCATATATTCTGTTTTTCGTCTCATCAAGCACACTGGCATCTGTTCCATATATAACGATATTCTGTTCACTAGGGTATGCCGTATTCAGCGAATCCTGCATTCCAGCGTAAAGTGATACAGTAGATGCAACCGCAATAAGAACTATTGTTGATAAAACACATATATTTGCAAGGCCTATTGCATTCTGCTTCATCCTGTATAACATTCCTGAAACAGCCGTAAAATGCCCTGTCTTGTAATAAAACCTTTTATTTTTCCTCAGAAGCTTAAGCAGCGCAATGCTCCCAGCCGTAAATAACAGATAGGTTCCTATAACAACAAACAATGCTGCAACAAAGAAATATTGTACAGCTTTAAGAATTGAAGAAACTGTAAGCGCAAAGTAATATCCTCCTCCAAGACATAAAAGTCCAAGAATAGTCATAATAAGCTTTGTCTTTGGCTCCTTCTCACCTATCTCATCGCTATGAAGAAGCTCGATTGGCTTAGACATCTGTACCTTGACAAAATTGTATATGAATATTACTGCAAATATGCTTATAAAATATATAATAGTGACAACCACCGCATTTGTTGATATTACAAATGCTGGAACAGAGTCGGCTTTAATCAGCTTCATAAGCACAAGAAACATAAGCCTGCTGAATATAATACCAAACACTATACCTGCTGTTAATGATATTATTGTTATTATTACATTTTCAAAAAGCATCATAAGAGATATATGCTTCTTTTCCATTCCAAGAATATTATATAAGCCTATCTCCTTTGTCCTTCGCTTCATAAGAAAGCTGTTTGTATAAAATAAAAATACCGCTGAGAATATAAATGATACAACAAGTGCAACCTGCAGCAAAACCACTACATTCTGTCCGCCTCTCATAGCTGCAACATTCTTATTCTTAACAATAGAAATATTCATAAAAAACATCATTACTGTAAATATGGCAGTTATTATATATGGCACATAAAGCTTCTTATTTTTTCTTATATTAGATACTGCCATCTTAGGAAATAACATTTTACTCAATATTATCACCCCCTGTAGCAAGTGCTGTAAGCGTATCTGATATCTTTGTATACATACTGTCATCAGTCATTGAGCCCTTATATATCTGATGGAACACAACCCCGTCCTTTATAAACAACACTCTGTTTGCGCGGCTTGCAGCCTTTGTGCTATGTGTTACCATAAGAATTGTCTGTCCATCACAGTTTATTTCATTAAAAAGAGTAAGAAGCTGCTCTGAGGACTTTGAATCCAGCGCCCCTGTCGGTTCATCAGCAAGTATTATCTGCGGATTAGTTATAAGTGCCCTTGCTACTGCTGCTCTTTGCTTCTGTCCACCAGATACCTCATATGGATATTTATCCAGAAGCTGTTCTATACCAAGTCTTTTAGAAAGCGGCTTTACCCTTTCTTCCATCTCGTTATATTTTTTCCCTGAAAGAACAAGCGGAAGAAATATATTATCCCTTATAGTAAATGTGTCAAGCAGATTGAAATCCTGAAACACAAAACCAAGATTGTCTCTTCTGAAGGCAGAAAGTTCTTTATCCTTTATCTGTACTGTATTCTTCCCATTAAGAAGTATCTCGCCATTCGTCGGCTTATCGAGTGAAGCAAGAATATTAAGGAGCGTTGTTTTTCCTGAGCCTGATTCACCCATAATCGCTACATACTCACCCTTCTCAACACTGAAATTAACATCTGATAAGGCCTTTACCTGATTAGTACCGAATCTTGTTGTATATACCTTTTTTAAATTTTTCACCTCTAATAATGCCATTTTAGCACCAGCCTTTCTTTACATTATATTTTACTCTTCGTTTATCCAGAAAAAGTAAATGTCTGCTATCGCAGCCGCTTCCTTTTCCTTTACGCTCATTACATTACAGAGTATATAAAAAAATGAAATGCACAGCCATTGATATGGCTTACATTTCATTTTCATTTCTTACAATAATGTAAGGTTTATTCATGCTTTGTATAACGTTGTGTCATATCAATCACAACTCTGGTGCCATTCTTATAACTGGCATCAAAGGTTATAACAAATCCAAGCCTGTCTGCTGCCTTTCTGCACAGATACAAACCTATTCCTGACGATTTCTTATCAAGCCTGCCATTATATCCTGTAAAGCCTCTTTCCATTATTCTTGGAATATCCTCTTCACTTATGCCTATTCCTGTATCTTCTATCACAAGCTGCAAAGAATCATCTTTTGAATTCTTTTTTATATCACCATTGCCATGGAGAGTATATATTCTTACACTTCCTCCATCTTTACTATACTTGACTGCATTGGATATAAGCTGCTCTATAATAAAGCCAAGCCATTTGGAATCCGTACATACTGAATCTTCAATCTGCTCAATATGTAGTGAAATATGCCTTCCGATAAACTGTGGTGCAAACTTCTTAACCACCTTTTTCACTGCCACATCCAGTCTGCACAGCTTGAATTCATAATCGGATGAAATATCTTCAAGCCGCAGATAATCCATAACTGCATCCGTATAGAACTCTATCCTGAACATTTCATGGCTAAGCTCATTTAGCTTCCTGTCAAGCTTTTCTAAATCATTATCACCATTTTTTTCATTACTCTGATTGTTTTTTAAATCATCATAACGTTTATCATAACACTCATCATAGGAATTGCCCAATGAATTATTCTCAAGATTCCTTACTACATCATCAAGTGACTGGATTATCAGCTTTGCTGCGGCAATAGGAGTTTTAATCTGATGTGCCCAGCATGCATAGTAATCCTTGAGATTTCTTGATGCTTCTACACCGGCATCATATTGTTTTCTTTTCTGTTCCTGTAGTTTTATAATAATATCCGCATACAACGCCTCAACATCATTCTTCTTATCCGGCAATGCTATATTCTGTATATCATCTGTCTTTATATTTCTTTCAAGTGTCCTTATTTTGTCAGCAAACACCGAATAGTCATATATAAGATATACTATGTATAGCGCACCATATAATTCTATTCCAAACGAAAACGCCTCATAATATGGAAGATTGTATAACCATATCACAAGCAGAAGCACTACATAAGCAAGTACAACCTGTATTATATTACTCTTTTTATTCTTTAAATATAAAAATAGCAATCTCATCTTACATCTCTTTCTATCAGCCCTGCTGTCTGATATATAAGGATACTACTCAATAATATATCCGGTTCCCTTTTTAGTCTTTATATAATCTATGAGCCCCGCCTGTTCAAGCTTTTTCCTTAATCTTGTAACATTAACAGTCAGCGTGTTATCATCAATAAAGTCATCACTTTCCCAAAGCTTCATCATAATATTATCACGCGAAACTACTTTACCTATATTCTCAAGAAGACTCTGCAGTATACGGTACTCATTCTTAGTAAGTTCAATCCTTTTCCCATTATACGTAAATGTCTGGTCATTCAGGTTAAGTATACAGCCGTTATGTTCTATGATATTCGTACTCTCTGCAAATGAATATGTCCGTCTTAGCATTGCCTGCACCTTAGCTATAAGCACATTGATATCAAATGGTTTTACAATAAAGTCATCTCCACCCATATTAATAGCCATAACTATATTCATATTATCAGACATTGATGACATAAATATAACTGGCACCTTTGATATATTTCTTATCTGCATACACCAGTGATAGCCATTAAAATATGGAAGCCCGATATCCATAAGCACAAGCTGCGGCTCATACTTTGCAAAGATTTTTAAAACATCATTGAAATCATCTGCTATTTTAACATCATATCCCCATTTTAATAACTGTTCACATACATTATCAGCTATAATCCTGTCATCCTCAACTATTAATATTTTATACATAGACTCACCCTGCTTCAATGTGCTTCATTATTGTATTATTATTTACAAGCTATTACGTTAAGTATATATTCATACATTCTCTTAGTTGAAGATATGCTTAAGTGTTCCTCAGTTGTATGAATATCAAAAATATCAGGTCCCATTGATATGCAGTCAAGTCCTTCTATTTTACCTGCAAGTATACCACATTCAACACCTGCATGAATAGCCTCGATAGTTGGCTTTTTACCATACATCTGTTCAAATATCCTTACCATGTCATCACGCAGCTTAGAATCCTTCTTATATTCCCATGCTGGATATTCACCTGTAAATTCAGCATTTGCCCTAAATGCTTCACTAATGAATTTAATCTGGCTCTTAAGATTCTTTAAAGCAGCTCCTACTGAACTTCTAAGTGAGAATCTAAGACATATACCTGATTCATCTAGTGAAACCACACCAAGATTAAGCGAAGTTTCCACAAGATTATCTATATCCTGGCTCATTCTCATTATTCCGTTAGGTAATGCCTGTATAAGTGAAACTGCTCTTATACTATCTTCATATGTTACTGCCTCTGTACTGCAGCCCTCTGATATATCTATAACACACTTTAAGTCTGCATCAGATGTAGCAAACTCTTCTTTTATCTCTTTTGCTGCATTCTCAATAGCTGCTTTAACCTCTGCTGTCTTGTCTGCTGCTACAATAATCTCAGCCATACATTCTCTTGGAATAGCGTTATCCTTTCTTCCACCGTTAAAGGCTGCAAGATATACATTATTGTCTGTGATAACATCCCTTAATATTCTTGACATAAGAACATTCGCATTACCTCTGCCTTTATCTATTTCAACACCTGAATGGCCTCCTGTCAGTCCTGATAAAGTAATACCAAGCTTTGTTCCAGTAACCTTATTTTTATCAAGTTTTAGTGTAACTCTGCTACTGCAGCCCCCCGCACAGCTTGCAAGCATGATTCCTTCTTCTTCACTATCCATATTAAGAAGCTTTTTGCCCTTTAACATGGATACGTCTATGGAAGAAGCACCTTCCATTCCTACTTCCTCAGATACTGTGCACACGAACTCAAGACGTGGATGTGCGATACTGTCATCATCAAGTATTGCAAGTGCATAAGCAACGGCAATTCCATCATCACCACCAAGCGTTGTTCCCTTAGCAGATATGAAATCACCATTTACCTCAAGGTCTAGTCCATCCTCATCCATATTCTTATCACAATCAGGTGTCTTCTCACACACCATATCCATATGTCCCTGAAGTATTATTGGTGTTGCATCCTCATAACCCTTTGAGGCTTCCTTTATTATGATTACATTATTAAGTGCATCCTGATAATATTCAAGGTTCCTTGACTTAGCGAAATCCACAAGATAATTGCTGATCTTATCCTCCTTATATGATGGATGTGGAATATTACATATATCCTCAAAAAAAGAAAATACATTTTTAGGTTCTAATTCAGATAATACTCTCATAATACTGTCTCCTTTAAAATATTTATAATCTACAAATCTATTTTATTCATTTGTTTATCTGCTTATTTATTTGCCTATTTAACTACTTATTTATCTTGTTCATATATACAATAAACTGATTCTTATGAAGCAGCTTTATAAAATAACACAATCTCTCATACAGCGGCTCCGCTTTATCTCCAAAATGCTCTTTCACAAGCTGTCCTATATCATAAATACTTCTTACACCATCTATGCTATGCCATACAAATGTACCGAAATCATCTAGTTCGATGTAACTATATCTGGGCTTTCGTGCAATAAGCTGCGCTATTCTGTTAAAAATCCCTTTATTGTGTACTTTGACTTCTACATGACCTTTTTTGTTTTCCCTGCATTCGAACAACGAATTATGCTTTGGAACATAGTCTAAGTAATTATCCTTCTGCTTAGCCATAAATCAAGCCTTCTCCTTTAATCCTAGAAAATAAAAATCTGCCGGCAAAATAACCGGCAGACTCATTATAACATATTATTTATTATTTTGTCTTCTTTTCTTTTTTGTTAATAAATGCCACTAATGTTGCAACAAGGCATGCAAAGAATACAAGTCCTCCGATATTACCAAGATTGATAATCTTTGATATATTAATAGCATCGCCAAGAGTAGCTGCTCCTACAGGAATAATAGCAAATACTGCTAAGAGGATACCAACCAGTCCTTCACCGGCAATAAGACCTGATGAATAAAGTATTCCCTGATTAACCTTAGCCTTACGCTCTTCCTCTGTAATACCCTTCTTCTTATCAAAGTAAAGTCTTACAAGTCCACCAACCATAATAGGTGTACTTAAATAGATTGGAAGGTAAAGTCCTACTGCAAATGGAAGCACAGGTATCTGAAGAATCTCAACTACTATTGCAATTGCAACTCCTGCAAATACAAGTGACCATGGAAGGCTGTTACCCATAACACCTTCAACAACCATCTTCATAAGAGTTGCCTGTGGTGCTGGTAATTCTGTTGAACCATAGCCCCATGCTGCATTAAGTAAATAAAGTACTCCACCGACTGTAATAGCTGATACAGCTACACCAATAAGTTCACCAGCCTGCTGCTTGTAAGGTGTTGCACCTACTATATAACCTGTCTTTAAATCCTGTGATGTATCTCCTGCTATAGCTGCAATTATACATATTACAGAACCGATACTTATAGCAGCAACCATACCCTTCATTCCAACAGTACCTGTTGCTTTAAGAATCGCTGATGAAATAAGAAGTGTCGCAATAGCCATACCTGATACAGGATTATTGGAACTACCTACTAATCCAACCATACGGGATGATACTGTTGCAAAAAAGAATCCAAATATGATAATGATTATTGCACTAAGAAGATTTACTGGAATAACTGGGATTAACCACATAATAATAGCAAGTACTCCGATTCCTAATACAACAAACATCATAGGAATATCCTTAGTTAATCTTGATTCTACTCCATCTGCCTTCTTACCATATCCTTTAAGTGCCTGTTTAAATGTCCTTACAATAAGTGGTAATGACTTAATTAAGCTTAAAATACCACCTGCTGCAACTGCTCCAGCTCCAATATAACGTACATAATTAGACCATATCTGTGATGGCTTCATCTGTGAAACTGGAATGAGTGCTGGTCCAATAATATTATCTCCACCAAATAAAGCGATTAATGGCATAATCATAAACCACGCCACAGAACCACCTGCAAGAAGGTATGATGATACCTTAGGTCCACATATATAACCAACACCTAAAAGTGCAGGTAATACATCTGCGCCTACTGCTGAACCCTTATATGGCTTGATTGTGAAATCAACCTCACTTGGGAACACCTTAAGTCCATCTGCTATAAACTTATAAACAGCAGCAATACCAAGACCTGCAAATACTGTACCTGCCTTAGCACCACCCTCTTCACCTGCGACTAATACCTCAGCACATGCCTGTCCTTCTGGATAAGGTAACACACCATGCTCCTGTACAATCAATGCACTACGAAGTGGAATCATGAATAATACTCCAAGGAAACCACCGATTAATGCAATAAGTGCTATCTCAACTAAAGAAGGCATCGCTGTACCTTCCTCCTGAGCCCACATAAATAATGCTGGAAGTGTAAATATAGCACCGGCTGCAACTGATTCACCAGCAGAGCCAATAGTCTGGACCATGTTATTCTCTAATATGGAATCTCTTCTTAATATAAAACGGATAATTCCCATTGAGATAACCGCTGCTGGTATAGATGCTGAAACAGTCATACCAACTCTAAGTCCTAAATATGCGTTAGCACCGCCAAATAATATAGCTAATAAAGCACCTATAATAACAGATGTAACTGTTAACTCAGGCATAACCTTATCAGCTGGAATATAAGGCTTGAACTCTTTCTTTTCGTTCATACTCTTTCTCTCTTTCTTAATATTCTTATGCAAAAAGCACATATAATATATATATTATTAAAAAAATATAAAAATGTCAAATATTTTCACGATCAGAACTTTACAATCAGAACTTTGCAAATATGTTAGTACTATTCTTAAGATTCTGGGCAATACTCTTGTTTTCTATCATTTTATTGCTGATATTGACTATATCCTCAACAAGATTCTGTGTGCTTATGGCCGCATTATTAACACCGGCAGCACCCTCATCAACTACAGTTGTTATCGTATTGATAGAATGAGCTATTTCATCCATGTTTTTCTTTAAGACATCTGTTTTCTCAACGAATTCGTCCATTGCATTCTCTATATAGGAAGCATTTTCTTTATATTTCACACCTCCATCAACAAATGTCTGAAATTCAGGAAGAATAGTCTGCTGAAGATACGAAACCAGATTATTAGCATTATCTGATAGATTATTAACAGCAGCAACAACAACCGAGTTAATACTTTGTATCTTATTGGCAGTTTCACGGCTTGAATCTGCTAACTGACGAATCTCATCTGCCACTACTGCAAAGCCTTTACCCGCTTCACCTGCTCTGGCAGCTTCTATTGAAGCATTGAGTGCTAACAGATTCGTCTGGCTTGATATATTAAGAATATCATTCGTAAGGTTATTTACCTGGTCAACGCTCTTACTATCTTCTATTGCTTTATTAAGAACATCTAATATATTTCCAACCTTTTCACCTGTCTGAACCATATTATATCTGGCATCACTCTCTATTTTTTCTGCATTTGCCTTCATTTCCTTTGAGAACTGATTAATATCATCTGACTTAGTTGCTATAATCTCGACATCTTTTAGCATATCATCAGCATTGTCATTAATAGTATTAACAGAAAGTCCTACATCCTGCATAGTTGCAGATAATTCCTCTGTCATGGCAGATAAATCAGATGCGCTGTCATTGGATTTGACAACACTGCCATCAACCTCAGCAACAACATTTTCCATATAGTTAGTATTCTCTATAATCAGCTTAAGAATTTCCTGAAGCTTATCCATAAAAAGATTGATACCATTACCAAGATCTGCTATCTCATCATTAGAAATAACTCTTACACGCTTTGTAAGATCTCCTTCTCCATTATCGATTCCATCAATAATATCCCTGATATCTTTATTAGTTGCGATAATTGGTTTAATAACATACTTCATAACACAGTATATTGCTACAATAATCAATATAACGCTTATAATAATAACTATGCCATTGCTGACAAGTGAACTTACATACACACTGGTAAGCCTTTCCCTTGCCTTTGAAGCTGTATCATTGGCATGTGTGCTTAGCACCTCTATATCCTTCTGGATTGCTTTACTGCTATCACTTACGACTCCATTAGCAATAGCATATGCTTCCTCATTCTTGCCTAAAGCACTGTATGCCATAATGTTTCCAAGCTCATATTTCATGGTATTATAATTACTTACTAATGAATTATATGTTTCCATATCATCATTCTGGACATATTTCTTATATTCATCCAGCTTTTTCTCTAATTCTTCCTGATTATCATTAATCTCGCCTACTACTGATATCATAGTATTAAGATCTGTTGCAATAATATGTGATAATCCAAGTGTATGAATAACCTGTATATCATTCTTTATTTCACCAAGATCTGAAACACTCCTCATACAGTTATCTGTTATATCAGCGGCATTAGAGTTTACAGTTCTTATATTGTTTATAGCCATAACATTACATATTATTGTTAAAGCACCTAGTATAAATACTGGCAATAATATCAGTGTCTTCAGGCTCGTCCTTTTTTTATTATTCATGCTTGTTCTCCAATCTTTTCCACTCTCAGTAAATCAACTTTGGCCATCCTACTGTTACTTAACAGCAGAAGCTGTAATTTCATTAACTAATGTATCCATGACTTCCTGATCTGATAAACCACCATTATTTCCACTAAGTACGGTATTAGCAAACTTCTTACAGGCATCCCAGTAGCTGTTTCCTACTCTTTGTAATGTTCCATACTGGGACTGTGCAATGATTGCCTGTATTGCAGCCACTTTTTTGATTTCACCTGATTCTGATGCCTTGCTGTTAGATGGTCCCTGATTTCTCTCTTTAAACCTGAGCTCCTGGTTCTGCTGATTAGTCAGCCAGTCAGCAAGCCTGCAGGCCCATTCTTTATTCTTTGAGTAGGCATTTACTCCCATCATCTTATAACCTGTAAATGAAGACATCTGAACTTCCTTTCCTGCAACTGTATATGTTGGCAGCTTACAGGCACCATAATTCTCTCCCCAGGCTTCCTTTACATTCATAACATCCCATACACCACTTATTCCTGCTATAACTTCACCACTTTTAATGTGTTCAGCTATATCTCCGTTAGGCATACTTATAAACCCTGGATTAGCTGCTATACTATCGAGTGCCTGCTTTATAGCCACTCCGGTTATGTCACCTGTCTGCGAATTCCAGTTACATTCATTAGTTATACCATCTGGTTTAATGGAAAGACTTAGTCCTGTATTTCCAAAAAATGTATAAAGATACCATCCGGAATTAAACTCCATAGCAACCTTTTTATTGTTAGCTGCTGCAATGGACAGCATTTTATCTAGCGACTTAACATCATCTTCTGAAAAATAATCTTTATTGTAATACATAAAATATCCATTATCTGCTGTCATAGGATATCCGTATAATGTATCATTCAGGGTAGCCGCTTCAACTGACTCCTTTACATTAGCTGCTGCTATTTCATCTGCATTGGGTACCTCTGTCAGAACTCCGCCAGCCGTTAATGATATAATCTGATCATCTGGAAATGAAAACACATCTGCACCATTGTGTACATCTGTAAGCATGACATCACGAACCTGTGAATCTGCCTGGATCTCAACCGTTATATCAAATTCTGCTTCATCTTTATATTGTTCCTTAAAGCTGTCTATCATTTTATTCATGACACCCAGACCATCCTTTTCTGTCCACACCTTTAAAGAGACAACTTTATCTGTGCCACCTGCTGATTCATCTATACTTCCACCTGTTATACCAGCTTTACCACATCCTGATAAGACAATAGAAGATATCAAGCCAATAGCACATAATTTCTTCACTATCTTTTTGTTCATATTAATATACTCCTTTGTGTAAATTTACGTCCTTGTATACCGATTAAAATTTAATAATAAATTAATAAATGTAAAATCGAAATCACAATCCAATTCCATTCAGATTACTTCACACGAATTTGACAAATCATAATAGAAATTAATTAACGTACTAATATAATATTTTATTGTAGACTTTTTAACAGTATTTGTCAATCAATTTACCTGCCTGGATGATTCTAATTGTTACACAAAAAGCAAGCATATTAATGTACATAAATGTATATAAATTTCCTATGTTATCTTATAAACGCTGATAGTTTCCTTCCACATAAGACTCCCAATATACATCCACAGCAGCTTAACAGCACATATAATCCTCCTATTACATACTTTCCATTATCAAACAGATTATATGCTTCCAATGAAAATGTTGAAAATGTGGTAAATCCACCGCACACCCCTGTTTTCCAGAATAAAATCGTATTTTTAGATATTTCAATCTTACTGCCGGCAATACCAGCAATAAATCCTATCAGAACCGCTCCTATAATATTAGTCATTAATGTTAAAATCGGAAATCCGCTTTTAACAGGTATAAGACTTATGGCATATCTTGACACCGCACCTGCTGCTCCACCAAGAGCCACAAATAAAAATTCCATATATTTCACATCCTTTTATTCTGTTTAACATTGTATGCATAACTAATTCAATATTGCCTGTAAACATGCTTTCTGCTGCCATGCCATTACATATTCTTTTTCTCCAGTAGCTTCGTCTAAACCACTATTCTTAACTTCAAATCCTTCTCTTTGATAAAAAGATATTGCCCGTGTATTTTTTTGATATACATTCAAAAACAATTTGCTCCGTTTATCTTTTGCATAATTCAACAAAGCTTTACCTATACCAAGTGATTGCATTTCATCAGAAACAAAAATACCCTCAATATATTCATCGTTTACCCCTATAAAGCCCAGTATTTCTTGATTATCCTCGTAGACATAGACAGTTGCCTGTAATAACATTTTTTTTACTAATTCAAAATTACTTTTCCAATATTGAGCAGATATAAAATAATGTGCGTTTATATTGGTATCCAGCCATATCTTTGCAACTCTATTTATATCTGCTTTTCGTAATTCTCTAATCATAATGATAGTTCTCCTATAAATACCGATTGAGATTTCACCGAATATTTCTAAACATAATGCTGCTTATCGTCTGCCTTTACCCGCTGGCAGCAATGTAACAAAATAATAAATAATTCCAAATATAGCTATGCTTCCCAGCATAATGCCAATCATCTGATTTACACTTACCACATTTCCATGAAATACTGGATTGCAATCAAGAGTGTCTCTTATCGCTTCAACCATTTCATCAGGATAATGTTTTCTCTCCATCTCCTTAAAAACTCCGTGAAGCATATGATTCTTAATCAATGAAGTGGCATATGTACTCGGAAGATAAGACAGTGTCTTCTGAAGACCTGGTCCAAAATTAGAAATAGGCATATAAGCACCACATATAAAACCATATCCTGCGCTGACAATTGTACCCACAGCCGAAAGCTGTCCCTGTGTTGTTAAAGGAAAGCTAATGATACTTGACAGCGTACTTCCAAACAGGACGAGCAATATCATATCAAATAAAACCCATAATACATCTGCTGTATTCATATACCATCCCATTTTAAATAGATATCCCAGACATAATACAAACGCAAGTCCATTGATCATCAATGAATTAGCTACTGTTGACAGAAAATATCCCAAATAGATTTTTCCACTGCTGACAGGCGAAACATTAAAATCCTTCCTTGTTCCATTTGCCTTGTCCTGCACCATAGTCAGATTCACACAGAATGTTACAGTGATACAGCTCACTGCCATAAGTGATGCTGTCAGCTGTGCCGCCACGGTTCCATTAATAAGTTTGTCCGAAATCGTAATCATATCCGGAATCGCTGCTGTAAAAGAATCTTTGAAAGCCTTTGCAAGAAATGTAGCATATAAAACAATAAGAATAACTGGTGTAATCATTGATGTAAACAACATACCCTTATCTTTAAAAAATAATTTCCTGTTTCTGTTCATTAATGCCAATACTGTTCTCATCCGCGTTCACCTCCTAGCTTTTTTCCTGTAACTGCAAGAAATACATCATCCATACCGCCTTTTACTACCTCATAATCCCTAAACAGCTCCTGATGTTCTACAATAAGCTTCGTTGCTTCTTTCGTATTTCTTACTTTTATCTGATATCCGTCACGGATTTTTTTATATTCTCTGTTCAATGACTTTATTTCATCTTCAGAAACGCCATAAACAGACACTATATCCTGCACATAAGCATTTTTAAGTTCAAATGGTGTACCTTCTGCTGCAATACTTCCTTTGTCAAGAATCACAACATACCCGGCATTAGCAGCCTCTTCCATATAGTGGGTAGTCAGAAATACTGTCATATTTTCTGCTTTCTGAAGCTTCTTAATAACATTCCAGATTAATTGCCTTGTCTGCGGATCAAGTCCTGTAGTAGGCTCGTCAAGAATCAAAATCTCTGGTCTGTGCAATAATGCACGGGCAATATCAATCCTTCTTCTCTGACCTCCCGACAGCTTACCTACCGGTCTGTTTAAAAACTCGTCAAAATCCAGAATCTCGACCAGCTCCTGCAATCTCTTATCAAAAGCATTTCCTGTAATGCCATACAAAGCAGCTCTGCTCATCAGGTTCTCTTTCACTGTAAGCGGTTTATCAAGTACGCTATCCTGAAATACAACACCAAGCATTCTTTTTGTCTGTGCACCGGCTTTGTCAGTTTCTATTCCGTTTACCTGAACAGTTCCGCTGTCTTTTTTTTGTAGTCCGCAAAGAACAGAAATAGTTGTACTTTTCCCTGCACCATTTACTCCAAGAAACGCAAACAATTCCCCTTTTTTCACACGAAAGCTCAAATCATTTACTGCTTTTACTTCGCCAAAAGTTTTATTCAGATGGCTGATTTTAATTATATCTGATTCCATATCTTCTCCTTTTGCCATGTCATTACATAATCTTTTTCTCCGGTAGCCTCATCTAATCCACTATGCTGAATCTCAAATCCTTCTCTTTGATAAAAGGATATTGCCCGTGCGTTCTTTTTGTATACGTTCAAGAGCAATTTATTCCTTTTATCCTTTACATAATTCAGCAGAATTTTACCTATACCCTGCGATTGCATTTCACCAGAAACAAAAATACCCTCAACATATTCATCATTTAATCCTATAAAGCCCTTTATTTCTTTATCATACTCATACACATAAACTTCTGCTTGTGACAGTGCTTCTTTTACTGCTTTGAAATTGCTTTTCCAGTATTGGGCGGGGATAAAATTATGCGTCTTTATATTTGTATTCAACCATATATCTGCAACTTTATTTATATCATCCCTTTGTAATTCTCTAATCATAACGGTGACTCTCCACAAGCTTAGATTTGCAAAACACATTCATTTCACATAGGCACATTATACCACAGTTCCTGTACCTATGCGCTTAAACTGCTTCTTTCGATATGAACTCATATTCTCCGCAGTAACCTCAGGATAGAAATAAGTAACACCTAAAGTCCGTTGATGCCAACAGTAAGAGTACCCATAGTAACACCAAGAGCTTTGGATATAATGCTCATGGTTCTAGGTTCATCTATACCTATAGCTTCTATAATATGCATATCTGTAACAGAAATATCCTTGAATTAGTCTGTAATTAAAGCCTTTTCTGCTATATTTATAATATCGTTAAACAATTTCACAAGTATAGAGTTTAATGATTCATAAATGTCCATAAAAGTACTCACCTCCATACTTAAAATAAATGAAAAAAACTAATTACATTATATATTACAATGGGGTAATGCAACAAAATAGATGATAACGTTTACGATAACATTGTCAGTTTTATAAATTAAAGTGAATAAAAGAATACGAGAAGGCGGAACAGATACTTGGAGTATCTAACCGCCATATATTTACATAGGTCACATTGCCAGCGATAACCCCTGCATTAATAATAATATTGTAGATGACATAAAAAGAACGAATATGCTATGAATTTTCAGAAAAATATGATGCTACATCAAAATTTTTTATAAATGTTATAAATTTTGTAAGTTGGTCGGGTACAAAAATTCCTTTTTTCCATATAATACCAAACTTGCTCGAAATCGCAGGAGAGACAGGGATTGACAAGAGATCTTCCTGATTGTTAGCAAGGGAGGAATATAGAAAAGCTCCACATTTACCGCCTCTGATGAAGTTCAGGATAGTGACAAGCTGGCTGCAATACATATAAATATGGGGAGTGATTCCAGCAGAACGCATCTGGGTAATCACAGTCTGTGTCTGGACGGAGTCTGTGTTAAATAAAATAATGGGTTCATCTTCTAACATTTCCATGGTGATTTCTTTTTCATGTGCATACCGGTGGGTCTTGTGGACACAATAGACATACCTGTCTTTCATTATGGTATAACTGTTGTATTTATCCAGATTGTAAAAGTCCATATTCGCCATTGCCACATCTAATTGTTCATTGTCTATCATAGAGCGGACACGTATAGAGCCATATTCTAAAAGCTGGATTGGGATATGGTACTGTTCCTGAAATTGATCGGTGACTCTTGGAAAAAATACGGTGCTGATCATAGGTGGAATTCCAATGCGCAGTGGAGGACGATTCTCTTCAATATTTGAAAAATCTGCATAAAGTTCTTGTGTCTGTTTCAAGATATATTCTGCTTTCTTATAAAAGACCTCTCCGTCTTTCGTAAGGGAAATTCTGTTTTTTCCATGATTAAAAAGCTTTAAATGAAATTCTTTTTCCAAATCACGAATAGAGGTGGATATTGTAGGTTGTGAGACGTAAAGCGACTTTGCAGCTCTTGTAATACTGTGATAGCGGCATACCATACAAAAATATTCCAATTGTATCAGTGTCATGACAGTAAAACCTCCATTTCTTTTAAAAAAGTAATAGTATGATTTCAGTATAGTTAAAAACTATGCTGACGTCAAGTATATTAAATGTACATTATGCTTGAAATGAGATATTCTGTAATAAAAGGAACGTTATATTTAACATAAATTAATGATAATGCAAATGAAGCGAAGATGAAAAAATTGCTGGAAGATGGCATAAATGCTATTAGTGTTGCTGTAAATGTGGGAGACTGGAACTATGTAAGAGGACATATAGTTTTTGATAAAGGCCTGAACTTTACATTAGACATACATAATAGCTTTGAATACAGGGAAGAGACTATAATGATAAAGGAGATGTAGAAAGCATATGCAGGAAAAGACAAAAGCAAAAAAAGAAAAAAATACAGTGAAATTTTCAATTAAGTACAGAGTGCTGCTGTTAGTGTTTGGTACAATTGCGATAATGGCGGCATTGATCCTTGCGTACATTATTCCAATGGCAAAAAAAATACAGAAGTCCTCATTTGAGAATAGCATGTTAGAACTGGCAAAGCTTGGAGCACGGTCCATTGACATCGAGTATAAATCAAAGCAGAATGTGTCAACACAGGATCTGGAAGAATTGTTAAAAGATGTGCAGATTGAAGGCATTTCTTCGTGCTACGCATATGTTGTGAATACCGATAATATCCAAGTATATCACAAAAGACCGGGAAAGACAGGAACGTTGGTAATAAATGAGATTATAAAACAGCTCAATGCAGACATTAAAAATAACAAATCCTATCAGCATAGTGCTATTATCAGTTATGTAGATGAAAATGGTATCAGCAAATATGCGGCTTATGCCGTATCGGATACGACCAAGTGGGTAACGGTTGTCGCAGGTTATGAGAAAGAGGCCATGCAGAATATCAATATGATTCAGACCAGTAGTATTGCAGTATTAGTTATACTGGTAGTGGTTATTATGGTTATTGGTTATGTGCTTTCACTTAAAATTACAAAGCCGATTACTACAATGACAGACACAATTAAAGATATTGCAGCATTGAATTTTACAAAGTCTGACAAACTGAGTACGCTTCAGCACAGAAGTGATGAAACCGGTGAGATGGCAAGGCAGATATTTAATATGGAAGAAAATCTACAGCAGATAGTTACTTCAATTAAAAAAATGTCTGTGCAGATGTCACAGAATGCCGTAAATCTTGTAAAGGTTACGGAAACTATCAATCAGGCAAGTGAGGATAATTCGGCAACATCAGAAGAACTGGCTGCCAGTATGGAAGAAACATCAGCCACAGCTACAACAGTGGATTCTAATATAGGTTCAATTTTAAGCAACACAGAAGTTATTGATAAGGAATCAAAGAATGGTGTTGCTATGGCGAACGAAATTAACAGCAGAGCAATGAATATGAATAGGAATGCTGTGGATTCCAGCAATAAGACTATGGATATATATAATGATGTCAAAGTCAAGACCAAACAGGCAATTGAACAGTCTAAGGCAGTAGGCAAGGTCAATGAGCTTGCAGCAGCCATTCAGGAAATTGCAGACCAGACAAGCCTGTTATCATTAAATGCTTCTATTGAGGCAGCAAGAGCTGGAGAAGCTGGAAAAGGATTTGCGGTCGTTGCGGGAGAAATCGGACAGTTAGCTTCTCAGTCTACAAGTACGGTTACAAGCATCATGAAAATTGTCCATGAAGTCAATGCAGCAGTCCAGAATATGGAAATCTGCATGTCAGAAACACTGGAATTTCTTGAAACAGAAGTTATTGCTGACTATAAGAATTTCATTGATGTCAGTGAGCAGTACAAGCTGGATGCTGAAAATGTCGATGTATCCATGAATAAGATTTATGAAATGGCAAATGCACTGAAAAAATCATCCGAAGAAATTGTTTTAAGTGTATCAGGTATTACGGAAACGATTGGACAGGCAGCAATTGCAGTTAATGATGTGGCAGAAAAGACAATGCAGGTTGTTACGTTATCAGACGATGTTATGAAGGTTGTCAACGTTACGAATGAAGATTCTGCAACACTTAGTAAAATTGCAGACAAATTTATATTGTAAAAATTAAGGGAGATTGAGCTGGAGGAGTCTCTATCCCTCCAGTCTATTTCTCTTTAGTTTCTATAAATTTCATTTTCATCACTTAAAACCTATAATCCTTTTTACCATTTTTCTCTACCCATACGTAATCAAGGCATCCTGTTCCTGCATAAAAATTTGTTTCAAAATCGTTAAGTGCTTTTACCTCTTTATTTCTCAATTTTTTAAAGATTTCAAATTCTTCAGCATTCAGTTTTTCTTTCATTATAACAAATAACTGATCTACCTTTTTAAAGCAATCATCCTTAAACTTCTCTTCAACCTCCTGTTCAACTTTATTTTTTATTTCATATAAATTTTCATATCCAGCCCATATTTTTGCTATTTCTGTCTTGATATATTTATTCTCTAAGTCAAATTCCTCAAATGCTCTATCCTGAAATCCCCCTAAAATTTCTTGTAAATAGTCATACATACTGTCTCCATCTATGTAATCCATATCAACTGTCATAACACATTTCCCGTTGTAATACACTTTTTCTATCTTCATTTTTCTCTTTCTCCTGTTCTTAGTTTTCAAAACACTAAGTTACTATAAAGCCAATAAAATTTGAACCGACAAAGTTCTACTGCTCTTTTCGTCCCAAACCAATATCCCATCGGCATACTTATCCATAGATTGATTTCAACTTTTTAAATCTAACAAATAGTCTCTTATCCTTCGGACACATCTCTTCAAGTTCATCAAAACTGTATCTTCTCAAATCATCTTTGCTTTTTATTCCCATTCTAAACGCATCAATACATAGGAAGTCCTCAAATCTGACTCCATTCTCCCTATCATTCAGATCTTCTACACTGCGAAGCTTTATGCCTTGCTCTTCACATATCTGATATAATTCCTGCAGTGTTGCCTGCCCCATATTACGAAACTTTATAAAATGCTCCTTTGGATATTCTCTCAATCCTTCCAATGACTCAAATTCATTTCTTCTGAGAATATTCCGTAACCTGCTCGACATTTCAATATCATCATAATCTGTTTTTTCACCGTACATAACGCCTCCCTTCTAGCACTTTAATTATCGTATAATTTATCAACCTCAGCTTCGTACACCGATTCAGTATGAGTATCAAATAGTACCCACTCAACTAGATCAAAGCTGTCTGAATTATCCTGCAAGAATCTGTCTACTGTATGTACCGCAATCTTTGCCGCCAACTCAACAGGAAAACTATATACTCCCGTTGATATGGAAGGAAATGCAATAGACCTGATTCCATTATCCATTGCCAGCTTCATAGAATTAAAATAACAGTTAGCAAGAAGTTCCTCTTCTCTATTTCTTCCACCATTCCAAATCGGTCCTACAGTATGTATCACATAATCACATGGCAGATTATAGGCTTTTGTTATCT